>Ga0209191_1000024_pt1 | contig 123688 bp, 89 predicted proteins | sample S_130626_EF_Meta_FD_187320 | JGI IMG/M metagenome (GOLD analysis project Ga0209191, IMG submission 187320) | Freshwater microbial communities from Lake Simoncouche, Canada to study carbon cycling - S_130626_EF_MetaG (SPAdes) (version 2) | ecosystem: Environmental > Aquatic > Freshwater > Lake ...
CATTATTATAAGGCGTCCTTTTAAGAATATCTATGAAAATGTCGGCAGGATATAAGCCGTTGCTAATAAAGTTTGTTAGACGGCTCTCGCTAACATACAGATACATATCGGCGATGTATGGGTTATCGGCGAATTTGCCGCCCTCCTTAAATGCGTTAAAGTGATGTAGGGTGCCCGCCTTGTTAGTATTCAAATATGCGTCATTTATTTTTTTCAAATACTTTGTTCTAGAATATATGTCTGGGACTAAGTCTTCTTCCTCCTCAACATTATAGCAATCCATATAGCAGGATAGATGCATCTTTACAGATAGGTCGTATAATGTCGTGTCGTAGTCGTCGGTTCTAATTGCGATGTTGAATGCCTTGTTAATGGCTCCGCCGCCAATATACAGTTGTTCGTCGCCGGCGTTAAGAGAACCCATAAATTTTGCTGGCTTGTCCTCAGCGTTTTTATAGATATGCCCTGACTTCTCATATACTGGCGTGAAATACGATACTTGGTCTTCAAAGGTGTATTTGTAGGATGCTGCGGATACGGATGTTGCTGCGACGGATACGGATGCTGCGACGGACATAGTTAGGGTCTATAAGTATATAAACATAAGACAATAATCAATTTTTATATTATTTCCTCGTCGGCTTCTTTTTATTCGCTATCTTTATATACTTTGCGAGGCTCATATATTCGCCTTTCACCTTGAGATATTCGCCGCCACGCTTGCCTAGATATATTACCATTTGCTTTTTGCCGTTCATAAACCGTTTAGCGGACTTCGTGTATGTCTTCTTTATTGCTCTGCCCGCACCTTCTTGTTTCTTGAGGCTGCCTTCAGGGTAAAGTATTCTTGGTAATTTAACTAAATCATAACCAAACATCCCATAATAGTTGTCATTAACTAAAAACATATGCGCGGGTTCTCCTTTATATGTGTCTTTACCATTATAATATTCTATATTTATCTTAATCTTATCATCACAATATGTGTCTAATGGTATATCATATTTAAAATTAGCAGTATCATTATTTTTTTCTCTTTTTAATTTTAAATTATTGATAGTTTTTTCTTCGATTTTTAAATCAAAATTATTAGCCTCTGTATCTATATTTCCTACTAATATATCTTCTCTACTATTATCGTCTTTAAGATTATTGAGCGCGAGATAAACAAAAGACTTTTTATTAGATATACCTCCACCATTCTCTGCTTTAGAAACATCTAAATCTATATGATATGAAGTTAGTCCCACGGCGCCGCTCACGCCGCTATCTATTACTCTATTAATCTGCGGCGTAAATCCGCTAGGCTGATGACCGAATATATTGTATATTTTTGTAGCACCGCTTATATTTAGGCTACTTAGGCTGTTTAGGCTTTCATCACGAATTTTCACTATAACTGCTGAAGAAACAATAGGGGACGCAATAGATGTTAGTCCGGTAATAGCAGTATTTTCGCAACTGGCTCCCATAGCAACATACTTTTTAAAATCGTCATTTGTGTATTTAACCTCTTCATTTAAAATTCTCTCTATAAAACCATTAAAATTATCATTTATTCTCTCAATATTTTCTATATACTTGCTTCCATTAGATTGGACGGTGGGCTCTTCACCGACATCATTAGGAATGTAGAAGAAGCCCGCTGTCGCTTCTGTCGCTGCTGTTGCTTCTGTCGCTGCTGTTGCTGCCGTTGCTTTCTTATAGGGTATTCCAGAATGCGAAGCAATATATATATTATCTTTAACACCGCCTATTGTGAATTTGGAGATAATATGACATTTTTCTAGATATTTGATATACAGCCCGTTATATGGTCTCAAGCATTCTGGTAGTTTAGTAAGGTCAGCATCTATTCTATTTTTACCCATCACCATATTCATCATAGCGATAAACTTAAGTAATAATATATATCTAGGGTCATTCTCAATTCCTTTTATAAATTGGTCTTTCTCTTCAGGATTATCTAAATCGTCTTTAGTAAATCCAAATAAATTTGTCCCGTCCCCCTTTTTAAATAGAGCATTAAACTCGTCATTAAAAAATTTAATCTGGTTATTAGACCCTAAAGTTTTTGTATAGATATCCTTAATTCTACTTATATCATCGTGATAAGATTTTCTAAAATTTTTATCATATTTTTTACGATATTTAAGAGGAACTGTAGGAGGATTAACTATACCTTGTATATTTATAGAGGCTGCTATTTCACAACCACTATTCTCAAATATATCATCATCATTTTCTATCTGGTTTAACAATTTTATAATACTTTCAATTGTTGTTAATTCACTACCTTTCTTCAAAATTTTCTCATCTATTTCTTCAATATAACACTCGTGATACATCCTTATTTTATTGATATCTCTATTACCACAAATAAGTATAACATTATCATTATTCTTTACTTTTAAATTCAGCATATTTAGTAGATTTCTAACAGTATATGCTCCACGGTCTATTAGGTCTCCAGTAAAAACAATAGCCTCATTTTCTAGTTTTTTTGGATTATATTCTATACCTTTTTTTATGTCATTTGTATGAAACATCAGGTCTTTAATTTCTGGAGGCATATTACTTTCAATATCCGAAAAACAATATACAATTGTACCCTCTGGAAAGTTATAAATGCCTAGATTTGGTTCTTGATGATGTTGGAGTTGTTGTTGCGGTTCTTGATTTCTTGTAGATTGGCGTGGTGCTGGCGATATAGATTGGTGTAGCACTTGCGACGGTTTGTATTCTATTAGTTGTTGATTTCTTGTAGATTGGCGTGTAGATGGGCGTTGATGTAGCCTTGCTGTTGCTGTTGTTAATAACGGGTTAAATTGTTGATTAATTTCTGCAAGTCTAAAAGATGGATTTGCTGGATTTGCTGTTAGAGGGCGTCTTTTTCCATACATTTTATTTATACCCCTGTTCTATAATATACTATATATTATATATCAAAAAAATAAAAAGAATATACCCTATAAAAGGATATAAGCATAACGCCTATATAGTATAGGCGAGGTATTAAAGAGGATACGCATTTGACAATATAAAAATATATAATAGATACATACTAAACATATACTACGCTGCTACGCCGCTTCGCTTACTTAGCTTTCTTTTTCTTAACATCTGTTTTAGCAACTGTTTCTTCGTCAGCCTTAGCGTCAGCCGTAGCAACTACAGTAGTAGCAACTACCGATGTTTCACTAGACGCTGCTACCGCCGCTACCGCTGCTCCAGTATCTTCCTTCTTTTTCTTCCATAACTCAGCAATCTTAGAGAATACTTCGGGTCCTGTTAAAGACGGATTTTCTTCTTTAACGATTTTGATGTGTTCTTTCATAAACAATTGATAGCCATTAAGTTCTTTTTTAGGTTTATCAGTATCGTCGCTAGGCTTAGCACCTTTCTTAGTCTTGCTATTTTCCATAGCTTTTTTCATAGCCTCTTTGTAATAGTCGTCAATTTCCTTTTTGGTATTATAGGTATCAGGCATATTAGCCATAGCCTCCTTGATTTTCATAGAGATAGTAGTCATCTTGTGTTTGTTTTAAACTTTATACAATACAGAAGACATCATCAATTTTTATATTTTTAGAGTGTTTTTTTGGTATTTTTAATGACAAAAGGCATTTATTATAGAATATCTTAGTTCAAAATATAAAAATATATAGGATACATAATACAGATTACATATAGATATCTAGTATTTACAGAATTTACGAACTATCTGCCGCACCCGTATCAGTCTTAGTTTTCTTAGCCTCCTTCGGTGCTTTAGGAGCCTTTTCTTTCTTTTCCTTAACGACAACCGTGTCGCTGTCGCTCTTGGTATCATCTTCAGTATCTTTATTATCTTCCTTGTGTTGTTTCCAGAGTTCAGCAATCTTTGTGAAGATTTCTTCTCCAGACAATTCAGGGTAATCTTCTTTCACCTTAGGACGCTGCTGCTGGATAAACATCTGGTATTTGTTAAGAGGCTTCTTAACCTTGACAATCTCGTTGCCGTCCTCATCAACCTCAGCAGGCTTTGCTGCCTTCTTGACACGCTCCTTCGGTGCTTTAGGCTTCTTAGGCTCCGTCTTGTCTGTAGATTTTGTGGCTGCCTTGTCGGCTTTCTTCTCTTCCTTCACCTTGTCATTAATATCCTTCATAGCCTTCTTGTAATACTCGTCAATCTCTTTCTTGGTATTGAGACTATCAGGCATATTAGCCATCGCTTCCTTGATAAGAATGCTAGCATTAATGGTAGCGGTAGCAACGATAGCAGAGGTAGCAGCGATAGCGGCGATAGCGGCGATAGCGGACATCTTGTAGATAGGTTTTCTAGAACTTGTAGAACTTGTAGAGTTGTTTTGTAGAACTTAGAACTTGTAGAATTTGCTTGTTTCTTGTGGTTGTCGGTAATATGATTTTTTACCCATTCAATCAATTTTTAACAGAACCATTTTAAAATAGGACATTTTTAACCCATACCTATAACGGTTCCTAAAAATAAAAATATAAAAACATATACATATATTACATAATACACAGGGTATCACTTAGAGAGGAAGGCTCCATCTGTCAAACATACTAGGATAGACAATAGGAACATCAGGGATAGCAGCGGGAGCGGCAGCGGCAAGGGTAGCCGGAGCGGGAACTGGAACAGGAACGATAGCAGCGGCAGCGGCGACAGCGGCGGCGTTCTTCATTTGGAGACGAGTCATCATAGTTTGGTTCGTAATATACACTTGAATACCTTTCAATCATTTTTTGGTATTATTAGAACATATATATAAATATAACTTAACATACAATATTAATAGTTATAATGAATTTTGTGGGTATTTTGGTGAATGACGGGATTGGTAATCAAATGTTTAAGATTTTCGCAACCATCTCGTATTATATAGATAATAGCCAGAATTACATATTATATACGACAAGTAATATAGGATATCGCAAATATTACTGGGACACCTTGTTTAGTAATATTAGCCATAAAACATCAGGTAATATAGAGATTACCGAAAAATATGTGGCTCCTTATTTTCATTACAAGGAAATACCAGTTTATGACAAGGATATACTATTAGAAGGTTATTTCCAAAGTCCTAAATATTTCCAGCATAATATCAACAAGATTAGGAGGATTATAGGGATTGACGAGAAAATAAATAATGTTTTAACAAAGTATCCTGAATATACCGCCAACAAAACCATCTCAGTCCATTATCGTATGGGCGACTATAAGAACCTTAGTTCATACCATCCTATCCAGAAACCACAGTATTACATAGATGCTTTTAAAGCCTTATGTGGAACTAGCGGAGCCAGCGTAGCCAGCGGAGCGGGCGTTGATATATATGATTATGAAATTCTGTATTACTGCGAAGCAAATGATAATGAAAATGTTGATAAATATAACTTGGAGATAAATGATGCTCTCAAGAAATTATATGGGAAAGACCTTAAATTTAAAAAAGTAGCAGATGATATCCCTGACTGGGAACAATTGCTAATTATGACATCTTCTAAGCATTACATCATAGGCAACAGCACCTTCTCGTGGTTCGGTGCCTACTTGTCGTCTTCTCAAAATCCAGTTATCTGCTACCCTAATGAATGGTTTGGTGAGAACTACAAAGGGACTATAACGGACGATTTGTTTCCTGAAAGTTGGCTTAAGATATGCTAGTAGCAGCGGCAGCGGCTACGGCAGCGATAGCCATAAGTTCTTCAGCATAATTTGCTGACGGTGTCTCTAGGATTATGATAGGTATTTGTGTCTTCGTGGGCGTTGCTAACTTCGTGGGCTTCGCTAACTTCGTGGGCGTTGCTAACAGTTCTAAGAATTCTTTAATAGAACTATGAGGAATTTTACCAGCAGTATCAAACAGGGTTGCGTGTCTATCTACGCGGCTACCTTTAGCGACTTTGCTATTATTAAGGTGTATAGCAACTAAATCGCCGGCGTTTTTGTGGGTAATCATAGTTAGGGCTTCGCTCAATCCATAACCAGCAGCCCAGATATGCGCCGTATCTAGGCATATACCCATATGTTTTTTTTGTTCTGCTGAGAATTGGTTAAAGAATTCTAAGAATTGGGTTAAGTCGGTTAAAAGTTCGGTTCCTTGTCCTGCGGGTGTTTCTAGAAGTATCTTAGCAGTTATTTTATTTTTCTGTAATTCGGCTATAACATATTCTAGTGCTATTCTCATATTTTCTAATCCATATTCTGGTGTCTGGGTCGTGTGTTTCCCGATATGAACGACAACACTAGAAGACCCGATAAGATGCGAAATATACAACTCGTGTAATAGCAATTGTATCCACGCGCAATCTTCAATAGAAACCGCACGCTTCCCGTTCTTGAAATCTCGTGCGAGATTGATTGTGTATGCGGCGTGTATAACTGTGCGGAAGTTGTGTTTTGCCGAATATTCCCTTATATCATCGGCGATACTCAGGTAATTGTCAAGCGATACTAAGGCGGTGCTGCGAGGATTAGAAACAAACAGTTGGAGGCAATTCCCGCCATTTTTTGTAATTGCTTCCATAGTCTTTAGGATGGTTTTTTCGCGATTGATATGGGCTCCTAGATATATCTGGGACATTACTTAGTGCGTCTATGCCTTATATACTTAATTAGCGACAATCATTTTTTACACCCTTGAAGATTTAAAATGAGACAAAACTTTATAAAAAATACAAAATTTTATTTCATATACTTCAAGGTTCGCTTATTTCAAAGCGTGTAAATTTTGGTTATGGTACATCGTGTAATGTACCTGATTTTTTGCTTCTACTTAAATACATAGGTCTTTCTATATTATTTATATGATTGTATGATATCTTATAAATATTTTTAGCACCATTTGTATCTCTATTCCATAATCCACAACCGCTTTTACAGCGTAATAGACCATGCACAAGAGCATAATTTTTTTTCCAAGGTTTAGGGTTTTCTCTTAACATAAACTTCTCACAATCTCCACCATTACAATTACAACATTTGCAACTTGTTCTAAACTCATCTACTAAATAGGTTTCATATCCTGATTTTTTAAATAATGTTCGCATACCCTTACCTTTTATAGGTTCTTTATATTTCATATGTTTTCGTTGTTCAAAATCGCCAAAGCATACAACGACATCATTTTTATCGCCAAAAACCTTTTGAAATTTATTCATTAACTTTTGTTCGTTTTTTAGTCTATTCATATAACCATTTAATTTTAGTTTTCTAAATATATACTTATTATAAAATGTAAATAACTTATGATTGATTTCATTCTTTTTTTTAATGTATTCTTTATATTTTTCTATGTCTAAAGATTTCTTATTAAATTGTGATAATTCGGTTTCATATTCTATTATTGTTTTACCATCTATTTTCTCTTTCTTAAACTCTAAAATAAGTTTTGAATATTTCTTACTTTTTGTTTCTTTTCTTCTACTATCTTGTGTATATCTAAAAGTTGTAGCATCCTTATTATAACCATCAACACAATATAAAATATCACATTTACCAGGGTCTATTGCTACAATCTTCTTATTTTGCAATTTTGTATAATCATCTAATTCATCTATATATTTTTCATTATTTTTATTTTTGCTACTTGGTATTCGTTTGCCTATCAAATCATTACGAATAAGAACTATACTACAACTTACACCATCAGTTTCTATCATATGATGGAATGTATATTCATTTTTCTTAAAACTTCTTCTTTCAGTTCTAAAAAAGAATTCCCATATTTTATCTTCATTCTTTTTCAAATTGCCTTTTGTTAAATATTCACATTTATTACCTTGCTCTTTTCTCATCATAAGATGCACTAATGTTGTAGTATCAATTCTAATGTGTTTAGGAACAATTTCATTTCTTAAAGGAAAAACATTATTTATACTTAAACCATCTTGTTCTATGTATTTCATCATATAAATCATACAGGGTAAATAATCTTGCGGTTTGCTTTGTATATCATAATGTATATTATTCTTATTAAAATGTTCCTTACTAGGTATAATAGATTTCTTAATATTGTTAATCCATTTATGATATGATTTGTCTGATTTATATTCATTCGTTTCAACATTAAGAATATCATTCTTAATTCGTCTCAATTGATTACATAGTTTATTTATTTTATTATCAATATCCCCTTTTGAAGAATTAAGTTTTCTAATTTTTTCAATCATATACTTCTTTTTCCATACAACATTAACAAACCGCTCTACATATTCTACATAATGAAGTTTAATATTGTTATCATACATAGTAATAATATCAATTGTTAAATAATTTAAAATAGTATTCATGTGTTTATAATTAAGTTCATCATTTTGCATTAGAGGTTTATAATGTTTTTCAAGAAAACCCTTTAATGTTTCTTTTAACTCCTTTATCTCTTTTTTAGGTGGTCTTCCATTAGTACTTTCATTACATAAAATTTTCATACAACTATTAACAAACTCATCATCAATAGTAGGTAATGATTGATGAATTTCATAATAATCTAAAAGATATAGTTTCATAAACATAAGAGTATGAATAACAATCTTATTACACATTAAAACAGCATCTGTAATTTTAGGAAGGTTAATATCATAATGTTTCAAAACATTCTTAATAGGTATTTTAATACACTTAAAATAGTCATCTAGAGGTTTTTCTTTTTTACTCATCTATAAGCATATATGTTTTTATTTGTCGTATCTCCGTGTATTCTACTTTAATATATTAAATTATTCTTAAATGGTTTTTAATAAAAATTGATGATGTAATATTATTATAATTATGACTAGGAGGAGAAAAATTTCTGATAATATCCTACCTCTTAATAAAAACATACCGCTTTGTTCTTATAATCTTATCATCAATCTTTAATGTATGTTCTGTACTCAATATATCATAATCATTCTTTAATATATGACGAATTATTGATATGTATGGTCTCTTTATCTTTTCTGGCGTTGATATTGCTGTGATTTTACTCATAGAATAAAAAGTTCGTATTTTAGGTAATAAACCCATTATTTTAGATTTTAGTTCATCGTCATTATCAATATGATATAGAATAAAACCATTTTTATTATTTAATTCTAAAATATCTATTAAATCCTTCTTTATTTTACTTTGTTCGTCATCATATAACTCATTTTTTAAACGCATTATAACGCTCGTGTCTTATAATATATATATTGTATTCTTAAATGATTTTATATTGTTTTGTTCATTATTGCTTAATATTTTAATAGCATATACGAGTTGTTCCTTTGTTATTTTATATGATATGTTAGTTCTATTATGTCTTTTTAATTCTTTATCCTTCTTATATCTTTCAATCCATCTTGCTAATGATTGTTTTTTACAACCAAAAATATTACAAACATAATCTAAACTAAAAGTATTAGATAAGTAATATTTAACTGCTGAAAATTTATAATCTTCTGTTTTATGCTTCATTATAATTATATAATAAAAATAAATAAGGTTTTGTCTCATTTTAAATCTTCAAGGGTGTAAATCTTTTATATAAATGTTATAATAGAAAGTATGTTAAATTCTGCGGCTCGCAAGAAGTCTCCAACGAGGTCTCCTCGGTCTCCTTCTCCTAGAAGAATTACAAGAGCGGCTACTGCGGCGCCTTCAGCATCACCAAGAGCATCACCAAGAGCAGCTACAGCTCTATCAGCATCACCAAGAGCAGCTACAGCTCTATCAGCATCACCAAGAGCATCACCAAGAGCAGCTACAGCGGCGAAAGCGGCTCCTAAAAAGAAAATAAAAGACGCCTATGAAACTCCTTTCTGGCCGCCGTCTAACTACGAAGTTCCTGCTAAAGTTGTCTTTAATAGTCCTACTCCATTACCTAGAACATTAGCAAGATATAAGGCATTTATTGTAGAATTAAAGAAGATTCTTATTACTGAAAAAGTAATAGACAGAGATAGCCCGCTATTTAAGGGATTACTAGCAGAACAGCAAAAATATAATATGCGATTTTATAGATTAAAACCTCATAATATCATCTGCTTTGTTAAATGCGAATACTATCAATATGATAAGGACACTCCTCGTGTATTCCACAGGGGCAATAAGGAACCCTATTACGGCAATTTTAAGTTCGTCAATTTGCTTAAAAAAAATAATATGGATATGAAATGGTTTGGAAAAAATATGCTATATATACATAAAAACAGGTTCTAGGAACTGAAGGTTCTAGGACTAATAAAAAATGAAATATTAATAATATATATTTATTATAAATATATGTTTAAGATAATATTTGGGATACTTGTATTGAAATATGCTTGCGATTATTTTGATAAATGGTATGCTTTGTATATCAAGGCTTCATAATATACATATTATTCTACCGGCTTCATAATGACTTACTCAGCCGTCTCCTAAATTTATTTACCAAATATACCAGAACCTTCTTAGCAGATTCTCCAGTAATTTCCTTATTACACCAACAGAAAAGAAAAATGAGACAAAACTCATTAATCTTTTAAGTTAGTTTGGCTTTTAAACCTGTAAATGAGTTCATTGAAGAACCTAACTACCATTTGACGGTCTATTAAGACGGTTGGTAGTTTTTTGTTTGTTTTATTACGCTTTTGTTAGACTTCTTAGATTTTAGATCCTACTAACAAACGCTTTTCATCTTAAAGGTAGTTATATTAAGACTAATGTAATAAAACCAATAATTTTATAATAGAACTAATAAGTAAAACTTAAAAATCCAAACACACCATTATAAAATCGGGATATAGTTCTTTGGTCTGGTAGAATGACCTCCCTATTCATCTTATTATATACTTTAATCCTTATATCATTTTCATAACAAAGTTTATTTTTTTGTCTCATTTTTCTTTTCGGTCGGTGTAATCTTTTCAATAAGATAATAAAAATCATTCTCAACAGTTTCTCTCTTAATCACCTTTCTGTCTGCTAGCATTTTACGCCATATTCTTTGTATCTTTATTATGCTAGGCAAAGGGTAATTATTTTTAGTATATTCAATAACAAACCTGTTATAAAACACCACAAATAGCAAGGATTTAGAAGATGAATTGGTATATTTATTAGTTTTACTGGTATTATTATACCTATTTAGTAATATTATAGCATTATCAATCCCATAGTTATACACATTCAATTCAATAGTTTTCGCTGACATATCATTTATAATTTTTATAATTTGTTCTTCCATAATATTATTTAAAACCTTATAGTCTTCGCTACATTTATCTTGTAGGGTATAATAAATAGACTCTATATTTTTTTGAAGTAATTGGCGACCAGCAAATTCATAAGCCGAATACTGAGTATCATCTTCGCAAATTTCAATATACCACATAGCCTCTTAGTTCTGTCCTGTAAGGATGTAATTATTTAGTAATATTAAAGTCGCCTTAAATGATTTTTATTATTACGGATGACGGATTACGGACAGCCCATCGGGACAATCTCTACCTGCGGACGACCTTAGTCTTATTTTTAGTCTGGTAATCAAATAGTTTATATTTATCCTTATCGCTTTCTAGGGTCTGCTGTAGGACTGGAAGCGCAGTCTGGTATTGCTGCTTCCAAGCACCGTCGTTGTATTCAGGGCGTTTAAACAGACAACTCTTTTTGTTTATAGAGAACCCGCTCAATAACTCATATTCGTCGCCCTTAAGTGCGTATATATCTCTATTGTAATTATTATGATAATTGAAGATATCCATATTTATTCTGTCGGCAAATAGGTTGTTTTGCTGTAGCGTATAGGCACTAGATAGCGACGACATACTCTTACACGATATATTTGCGCTCAGCACCTTAGGGTTATAGTTGGTATCATAATCTAATTCAGCATACTCTTTCATTATCTTCTTTACTTACTTATAAATTATAAAAATATTTAAATATATATAAGGAGCGAATGTTGTATATTCTAGGAGCCCAAAATAAAAAGCAGGTTGGCGATGTGCTAAAGACTTCACCGAACATAACCATATTTTATTACTGGGATATGTGCGGACACTGCACGGCTCTTAGACCTACTTGGGAAAAAGTATGTAAGAAATATAAGAATGCTAGCGGCTGCGACATATTGAATGTGGAGGCAACGCATCTTAATCATCTGCCCGCAAAATATAAGAAGGGTGTTAATGGGTTTCCTACAATTATGAAGTATAAGAAAGGAAAAAAAGAAGGCGAATACGAAGACGAAAGAGTTTTAAAGAAGCTTGATATGTTTGTTAAAGGTTAGAATGCGAAATATATATAAATATTACATTATATAATATAAATATATACGAATTAAGAATGAATGCCGCTGCCGACGACGCCGCTGATAATATCGTAGATAGTATTATAAATCAAGGGAAGACAGAGCCTACCGAAGAGGAACTAGAGACATTTAAGAACCTAGTGAATGACTGGTTTAAATACGACGACCAGATTAGGAAATTAAAGATTGCTATGAAAGAACGCAAGAATTACCAGCGTGTCCTCAACAATAAGATTGAGGAGTTTATGTTTAACTTTAAATATAATGACCTAAACACGGCACACGGGCGTATTAAAACAAATGTTAAGGAATGTATTGTCCCTATCAAGATGAACGACATAAAAACAAAGATTATCCAATATAAGGAATTGTCTGGTGAGGAATTGTTGAAGCGGATTTTTGACGAAGACAGACAGACAATAGTTAAAAAGAATATTAAGAGGATAATCCCTAAGGTATCGCTAACTATCTAGATATGTTAGCGATGTTCGTCTAACTATCTAGATATGTTAGCGATGTTCGTCTATTGTAATATACATTTATCTCTTTTAGATATCTTGCTACACTTGTTAGTATCCGCGCATTCCCTAATGGTGTCATATTCGTAATTGGTAGAGTAGAAGGCATTTTTTATATTATTTTTAATAATTGTATTACTACAGTTAGTACAAGGACGTGAGTATTTTAAAGGATTGTTAAAGCGATCTGGACCAATTCTAACAACATATATATCACATTCGCTAAGAATATGCTTCTGTTTCTTGGCGATACTAGCGATTGCCGCTACTTCTGCGTGAATACTGAAATCCGCCATATAATAATTATAGCCGCTGCCTATTATCCTGTCCTTATATACTATTATTGCTCCGTGCTTGTGGTTATACATAGGCGACTTGATGGCGATTTTTGCGGCAATATTCAAGTAATACTTTTGTTTTTCGTTAGAGATGCGAACACTCGTGCTATCTATACACTCAAAATAATTGGATGCGTAGTAGCCTGTCCGTCCGGAGCGTCCGGTTATCACAGACTTATTAATACTTTTTCCTGCTCGTTCCGCTTGCCTTGCGTTTCTATCATCTACCATAGTTGCTTTATTTATCTTAACGGCAGCGTAGCAGCGTAGCAGCGTAGCCTCGTAGCCTCGTAGTTAAATATAGGCGTAAATATTTATATAATTACATAGACAACCTTCTATTATCATTTTTTACGACGCTAGTATAAAAAAGAGAATATGATATATAGATATGCTTTTGGTAATAACTGTCATCATAGTATTGCTAATACTATTAGATACTAGATAGCCGGCGATTGGTTGTTCTCTTCTAACTCGTGTTCAAAGCATAGATTATGGACTACGAGGTTGTTTGTTCGTCCTACACGCTGTGCTCTGCCTATCGCCTGCTGCTTATCTACAGCCATAGAGTGAAATATGATAACATCCGTCGCATAATTAATGTCAATACCGTATCCGGCGTATTGTGTGGTTAATAAGATAACATTTATAGCACCATTTCTAAAGTCCTTTAGCACATTCATCATATGCGAGGTATTTCCCTTCAATTCGGCAAAGGTTATATTATTAGATACCAGTATCTTAATGATATTCGTGAATACATCTACCCTGCTAAACACGATGAACTTGCCGTCAGGTTTATTTTTAATGATTTCTAGCAAAGTATCCTCTTTGTTAAGAATACCCCTTCCTATCTTACTCATACTTTCGCAGATAGGCGGAGCAATCTCGTTAGCAATCTCATTCTTGATGCTAACAATCGCCGTTAAGTTCTCTGTGCTCCTGATTTCCGCCCGACAATCAGGGCATCTCTTATTAATGGCGTTATGAGCGTGCGAATTGCTATGCGGGCTGTTGAGGAACTTGAATAGGCAGCCGCCACAAAATATATGCGTACATTCTAATATGATAGGTTGCGATACATTATCCAAGCAAATAGAGCAAATTTTGCTGTTGATTTCCGTAATCCGCTCAGTTAAGTCTTTAATCTTCCCTTCAATAATGGCGATTTCGCTGTCAATCGTCTTTAGGCGGTTTGCTTTGTTCTCTTCTAATATATCTAGCCCTGAGATATACTCACGCTCCCTATGCTTATTAGAGAGGTTCTTATTCATATCGGCACAAATCAGCGTAGCTATGCCTTCTTCGGTCTCATTCTTGCCTCCTAGGTCTTTGATAGCTCCTGAGATATCGTTAGCGTTGATTTTGTCTAATATAGAACTGTTGATGTATTTCTTGATGATTTTTAGATACTTAGACATTTTACAGAGGTGATAATGCTCTATGATAGGCGGTATCTTGAAACTCTCCTTCACAAAGTCTTTGTCGCATTTAACCAAGATATAGTTGATATAATCTTCTCTCAGTATATCCTTGATATTATAGTATTGCGAGTAGGACGACGAGGATATCTTATGACACATATTAAAATAGGTGCCGCTAATTAGCCAGATGAATAGGTAGTTGAATATCTCAATCTTGTTGATGATGTCGTGACACTCGTCAATCATAATACGCTTCCAGTTATATATGAAATGCCTAATAGTAGCAACAGGGTAATTGTAATAGTCCAGCAATCTGTCTAGCGTCGTATTCTTAATGAGGACGACATCAAATTGGTTAAAGTAGTTGATGATTTCACTCTCATTATTAGTGAATGGCGGCAAATTCTTTTTAATGAAATTTAAGTCGTCAATTGCGATATACTTGAGGTCTGTAGCATCCTTTAAGGTTTTCTCCCACTGCACATAAACGGGTCCGCGCGGAACTATAATGAGCGTTGAGTTAATCATATTGTCCTGATTAGGCAGGCTCAAATTTACGGTTTCTGCTGTGAAATAGTTGTATGCCTTATTACTGTGAAAACTATGGACTTTCGTGGTATTAATATGAATATTATTTAGCGGATTATGTGCGATAATAGATAGAGCTGTTAGCGTCTTGCCGTATCCTACAATATCACCGATAATACCGATATTCGTGGAAATTTTCATAGTATATGGGTTATTCCTGAGGCTAACATCTCGGTTTTTATATGTTATTGAGCCGACATTTTCCATATAGATTGCTTTGTATAGACAGGCTAATTGATGGGGTTTAAGGATTTTCTTGATTTTACTGGGTTGCCCGCATCTCATAGAATTAGCATCTAGTTCAATATCATATGTTAAAGTATTATTATCGGCTGAAGACATTATATGCTATTATTATTTATAATATATATATTTTATATCAATTTTTATATTTCCCTCTATTATATACATTTTTCATAAAAAATATATAAGAATATTAATATTATACTAAATATAATAAAAAAGAGATAACGATGAGCGATGATAATTCTGTTGTGGATACTGCTGTAGCTACTAATGTGTCTGTAGAGCCTGTTGAGGCTGTAGAGCCTGTTGAGGCTGTAGAGCCTGTTGAGACTGTTGAGCCTGTTGAGACTGTTGAGCCTGAGGCGACTACTGCTGTTCCTGCTACTGAGGCAGCTCAGGCAGCTCAGGCTACTCCTCCAAATGTTAAGAAGATTGTCTTTGCTCTTCCAGGGGATAATTTCAGTTCTAAGTTTTTAATTTCTTGGACTGCGACTATTAGCAAACTGTGGGAAACAAGGAAATACGACATTATGATTTCTCCTGCGACCGGTTCATTTGTGCCTTTCGTAAGGATGACAACTCTAGGTCTTGATGTGCTTCGAGGACAAGACCAAAAGCCATTTAACGGACAGCCTTTTGATGTATGGATTACTATTGATAGCGATATCGTTTTCACTTACGAACAAGTAGAAAAATTAATAGAGGCAACTGAAGAACACCCAGTAGTCGCCGGAATGTATAGGATGGCTGATTTAACAAATTATGCCTTTGTTAAAGACTGGGACACAACCTATTTTAAGGCTAACGGCACCTTTAAGTTTATTAAGCCCGAAGATATTGAGGTATGGAAAAAAGAGACTGAATTTAAATATTACCCTGTAGTTTATAGCGGTATGGGTTTTATGGCTATTCGCAAAGAGGTCTTTGACAATATTAAATACCCATATTTTGATAGTGAAATCGCAACTATTGAGGCTGATGACGGCACAGTAATTCGTGATATTTGTAGCGAGGACGTTAGTTTTTGTAAGAAAATCACACAAGCCGGCTACCAGATTATGGTGAATACCGATATCCGCGTAGGACACATTAAGTCGCTAGTAATCTAGAGATATCTAAAGACATTAAAAATAAAATATATTAGATATAGATATGATGCTAGGAACTCCTGATTTATTTAACTATTTATATTGGCTCGTAGAGTATATAGGATATGCTAACTTCATAATACTAATCGTTATTTTATATATCCTATATTATCTATTGTCATCAACCTTTATGTTTGTTATGTTTATTCTATTGGGTATTATTATTGGTCTATACATCGGCTACTATATGAAAACTATGTAGCAGCGTAGCGGCGTAGCGGCGCGGCAGCGTAGCATTACAATTTATTTTTTTGCTTCAATACTATTATTTTGATTTGCGGGAATCGCTGTGCTTGCTGCTACTAGCGGTTCTATTGCTGGTATTTCTGGAACTGCTACGGATGCTACGGATGCCGCTGGTATTTCTGGAGCTGCTACGGATGCTGCGGATGCGGCTGGTATTTCTGGAACTGCTATGGATGCCGCTGACGTAGTGGATGCCGCTGGTGCCGCTAATGCTTCCGCTGGTAATTCTGGTGCTTCTATGGCTGGCTCAGGATTATCATTTCTACTAAATGAAGATGAATAAGGAATAAATGAAGATAACATAGATTGAGAACTAGCGTCATTAACAGGGCTAGTTTCTATATAGGGCTCTTGAATGTCATTAATATCATTATATGCGACATCGGCTTCGCCATTCATTTCATTCACACCATTCACAGCTTCGCCATTCACTCCGTTCATACCATCGCCATTTATATTCTCTGTAGTAGAACTGGAACTTCCAAATATAAACCAATATACGATACCTAGTATCAGTATTATTACTACAAAGATAGCAATTCCTATAAATACCCATTTTAAAGTATCCATTAAATTATTCTCAAATTTTTTTGCTTCTTCGCTAGGCTTCTTATCTTCTTCTTTTGGCGGCGGTGTTGTAGCTGGTGGCGGTGTAGTAGTAGGCGGTGTGGTGGTCGTAGGTGGTGTAGTAGTAGGCGGTGTTGTTGCTGGTGCCGAAGGTGTAGCAGGCGGCGTAGTAGTAGCCGGAGCCGTCGCTGTTGTCGCAGCTGCTGCGACCTGTTGCGTGTATTTTTCTAAACTTTTTATTAAATATTTGTGTCTAATAATTTCTAGTTTATCTATAACATCTCCTATATTCATTATTATAAAATTTATAAGTCTTCTATATTAAGATTTCAATAAAAAAATATGATTTTCTTCATATTTTATTAGATACATAAAATATTAATGAATATAATAAAACCTGTTTATGTGTATAAATGGGTTAATAGCAAGCAGCCTATTAAATATGTCTTTGACCCTGACGCTGCTGCCGTTGCTGCCGCTACCGCTGACGCATCTATCATAGTGATTAAAGAGCCCATATATCAAGACAGTAGCAAAGAAGACGCTATGAATAAGATAGCGTATTACATAAATAATGCTAGCGCTGGTGCTGCCGGAGCTGCCGGAGCCGCCGATAAAACCCCTTATTATGCGTGGGTTAATGATGAGCCTTTCTTGTTTGATTTCGGCGGCACCGGCGGCACAGGCAACATTAAGTGGAAAGGCTATGACATTAATCCTTTTAAATCTACCGACAGGAAGGCGGACGATATAAACGCTCCTATACATAAGGATTATGCGAAGTCTAAGGAATTGTTTGAGACTACTGAAGTTATTAATATTGTTTTTAAAAGTGATTTTAATGAGGACATTAAATACTACTATGATAATATAAGGTTTAAGTGTAATAATTATAGGGCGGCTGACGCTGCTAGCGACCGCAAGGTAGGCGAGTTATACAAGGTGCGAGTTGCAAATACTAAGAAGGTCGCCGAAGAATATAATGATGTGGTATTTGCCGCCAAAATCGCAGATATACCCTCGCTAATAATCGTGTTTGACAAGTTGTCCGCGTCAAGCAAAATACAACTGGTTCAATATATTACCAGTCTAAACAAGGCATACTACAAGTTATACAAAAATCACAACTTTAAAAATCGCAAGGAACTAGCAAGAATATTTAAAAAGGCTAATGACGCTAACAACAAGGACAAAGAATGTATAAAGATATATTATACGAAGCGGATTGTAATAACCATTTATGCTACAGGCGTCATCCATTTAACCTTCAATTACCAGATAGACAAGGGTGCCCGAATAGCCAGCATAATGAAACACAAAGAAGAACTTAACGAATACATAAACAGGGTGCTTAATATCAACATAGTATTTAAGGAGAAGTTTGTGAATGCCCGTATAAAATATAATGTATATAAGGCGACTACTGAGAGTTTGCGTCGGGAAATTGCGGCGTCTTCTATATTCACGGCGGCGAAGGACAAAGACGATGTGTTTTATTACTATAAGAGGACTGCTAATTACAAGGATAGAAGTGCGGTTGATAAGAATATAAAGAATGATATGACTAATGCGGCAGCGGGCATCGCAAGTATCACAGGAGTAGCTCCTGCTGTAGCAGATATCCTAGATGCCCGCATTATAGTAAAGAAGGAGGCTGGTGGTTTTATAATTGATGTTAAAAATACTAAGTCATTCTTTGAATTTGAATGCTTAGAATACTGGATATCTCGTATAATAGAAAGTTCAATTAACGATAAGCAATCTACTGAGCCTGCGGCAATAGCGTCGCCTATAGCGGAACCTAAAGGCAGCCCTAAAGGCAGCGACGGCAGCGATAGCGATAATATATATAAAGGACTGCTAAATAATTATGCGGATGGTTCTAGTAGTTCAAGCGGCGGAGCAGGAAAAGCAAAAGGCGAAGATGATGACAATAAATACTATTTAATAAATAGATTACAAAAAGCCGACAAGGATATATGGGCTAAGAATAATAACCCTTCACGCAAATGTCAAAAGCAATTTCAGCCGCTACCATTATCTAAAGAAGAATATGACGACTTAGAAAAACGAGGTTATAAGTTTGACAATTCTATGGTTCATAATAATAATACTTATGTATGTCCTCGCATTTGGTGCCCTAAAAGTAATGTGCCTCTAGATGACACAGACCCTAACGCAAAATGCCCTTTGGCTGATGAAAAACCTATGCTAATGAATGAAATTATGAAAAATAAAAACAAAGGACGATATGTATATTTAATACCAAAAGACAATATGCCTTGCTGTGGTAAAAAAGACCCTAATAAAAAGGCGCCGCTAAAACCGCAGCTAAAACCGCAGCCAAAGGCTAAGGTATCACCAAAGGTATCGCCTAGACAATCGCCTCATAAGTCCCCAGATGTTCCTAGGCAGTCGCCAAAGTCGCCTATAATTCATAAGTCTCCTAAGCATTCAGCGAAGCCCGATAATGACAACAATCATATTATGAAAAAGTATCCTATAGATAAAATAAATAGATATGGAGACATACCTGAAGAATTGTATAAGATATTATATCCAAATAATTACAAAGAGTTTCTAAGTAAATGTAGTTCTCCTAATAATATAAATAAGAAGAAATGTATATTAAGAAAGGGTCTAATTAATATTGAAGAGATAACAGGGGACGGGTATGATAACATAATTAATACGATAGCGTATTTAGTCGGCGAGACTAAGCCGACATTCATAGAAACTATTAAGAATAAGATGGATATTTTAAAATATATATCTCTGGATAATGGAAATGTCTGTAAGGATTTTGGCGATTATGAGCCGGTATTATACGAAAATAATAAGAGGCTTTATGAGGATTTAAAAGCCCATATAATTACCAAGAACCTCAATATTGAGGTGCCTGACGCGCCTGATAAAGATGCTAGTGAAGCCGAAGAATACAAAATCTCGCGCCTTTTATATATTTATAAGTCATATATAACATTTATTGAATATCTCTCAGCAGACAACTATCCTGAAGACAAGGGTATTCAGTATCTTTATAGTCTAGTCGCCTTGGTATATAAGAGGCTGCTGATTGTATGGGAGATTACTATAAATACCAACAGTAATTCTCCTAGCGTTGATTTGGTAGCTCCTGTATATGCTAATGATATTATAGAGTATTACGAAGGATTACAGAAGAAAGGCGGTAGAGCCGGTGGCGGTAGCAGCGATGCTGAGATATTGATGATACTGAAGGAGAAATGGGTTATTAATGGTAGCAAAGAGGAGAACAAGAAATACAAAGATAACAAATTATACGAGATAATGAAAGACCGTGATAATATTTATTTCTACGAACCTCTAGTAATAAAAACCATCAATAATCCTGAGAAAAAACATTACACCTTAAACGAATTCCCAAATATAACTAAGATAATGAATTATAAGCCTACTAATAATATTCTAAAGCATCTAAAACATCTTGATAATAATATGAAGGACGATACAAAAGCATATCGTTTTAACACCATAATAATAAACGATAATTATACGATAGATAAGATTATGCTAAAGAACGGCGTTATAATCCGCTTTAACCCTCAAGGCACTATTGTATTACCTTATTTAATGAAAGAACTGGATATTAAAAATGTTGTATTCATAGATGATATTATAGATGGTAGAAACATAACAACCTATAAAGAGGGGCACGCCAAATTTTTAGAAAATATAAATAAACTGAATAAAGCTGATAAGATACTTAATATTACTGTAGATATTGGCGAGATTACCTTTAATGATGCTAGACTAACCATAAGCGTTCATAAGCAGCCTATTGCTGGAACTGGATATGTTGGCGACGCAGGCGCTGTTGGCGACGGACGAGTAATACTTTACGGAAAGAAAGGCGTATATGAAGAATATGATAAGAAGAATGCTAGGGATATAAAGGAATGGTCGCGACTAAGATTGCTAGTAAAGGATAGATTAGAAGCCTTGCTAGAAACTAAAAATAATAAGATTGCTGAATACTCTAAGAAGTCTCGTAGCGAATTCATTAAATGGCTCTTAGGCTTGTTTGATAACGGAAAGAGCCTAGCAAAGATACAGATAATATTAGAGGAAATACCAGTATTCACTAAGGAAGGTTTAAATAATTGGTATGCTAGCACTCTTTTACATACTAAATATGACTATATTAATGGTCTGTCAGACAATTTTATAGATAATGATGATGATACCGAATTACTATTCACGCAATTTTTAATAAACAAGAATATACCTAAGAACATCCTTTATTATCACGACGCAAACCCTAGAATAATAGAAAGCGATAGCGATGCTAGCGGTGCTAGCGATGCTATAGTTAATTACGATGACATCAAGAAGGATAAGAGCGGCAAGAGCGGTAGCAAGGGCAGCCGAAGCGGCAAGGACAACGGCAAAGTGAGCCCAAAAGCAATCGCCAAGATACCTTCTATGTTTGAAGGGGAACTGAAGACCCTGAATTCCAAATGGATAAAATATAAGAAGAGGATATGGTATCACATAAGATATGTGAAGAATACTTATGCCCCTAGCAATATTATAGAACTCTTTAATTACTTAAGGACGCTAGATAATAACCTCGTAAATGACTACAACGATGTTATAGAGAAGACATTCAAGCATTATAAGAATGTGTTTAATAAAAACACAGACAACAAAGACGATAATACTAAAGATATTAAAGATGTATTCAAAGACCCGCATTTTTACATCTCCTACATTAACTCTATGAACCAACTTAATAACACTAAAAGAGTATTCAAGAATGTTGAACTCTTTTTAACAAACTACTTTAACAAGAGCACCGTAGAGGAACGGACGAATATATTAAATCATATGCGAACATCAGGCTCCTATATCTATCATCCTAACGAGGCTACCTTTTTTATGATGTCTAAGGTTCTCAATTTATCAATATTAATCATACATAGTCGGGCAGAATATGGAAAAGCCGTTGATGTTAGCAAGCGTGCCGACGACAAGGACTTATCTATAACCACGACTATATTTAAGGCTGGGGGCGGTAGTAGCGGTAGCGGTAGCAGCAGCAGCAGCGGCAAAGTATTAGAAAGACCACTAGTAATACTTTATAGACATAATGACAAGACACAACTGAACTATTATATTATCCGCAATCCACAAAACAACAACTTTATATATACCGAATTAAAAGACGCTCCTGACGAAATTAAGGCTATGGTGGTGAGTGCTAAAAAGATGACCGCGTATTCATCATCTAGTAGCACGCAAACTAGTAAGTTGTAGTGTTCCTAAGTCGTCCCCTTTATATACTATATTAATCCCTTATATAGAAATAATATATTCTAGTATATATAAATGGGAGAAGAGAAGATTTTCAAAGATTTAACTAAGAAATACGCTGAGTTAGCAAAGAAAATTCATAGCAAAGATAAGAAGTCGTCGTCTTTAATAAAAAGTTGTTCTAAAAGAATAGCGTTATTAGATAAACTAAGAGTATTAGAAGTGTCTTATCTAAAATGTCTAAAGAATAAGGTTAAGAGAGGGCAGAAGGGAGGAGCAGGAGAAGAAGATGAAGAAGATGAAGAAGCAAATCAACAACAAGCGGCAGGTATCATAAATAAGGCACTAGATGAAGCAGGCACCACAATTGAAGATGAAGGTACCCAAATAAATGATAATAAAGAGCGTGCTCTTGCTATATGTACTACAGCACTTGAAAAAAGTATGGATTTAAAAGATGTTGTAAAAGGATTTATAAATAAGAAAATGGAAGAAATATCAAAGGGATACGAAGGTATTGATACAGATGAAACAAAGGAATTATTGAAGACAAAGTTGCTTGAATTAAGAAATGATTTAGAAAAGAAAAAAATTATTACTGGTGATGAAGCAAAAGCATACTTGGTTAATGCAGGTCAAATAATAGCAGGCAAAGTAGGTCAAACTTATAATAATTACAAGGATATTACCTTAGAAGAAGCATTAACTAAAATATCTCAAATAGGAGAGAAAAGTGTAGAAAAAGCAAGACAAGGTGTAGGAATAGTAAAAACTACTTTTAAAAATAATACAGGTATAGACGCAGATGAAGTATTAAGGAGAGGTATAGGAATAGCAAGTAAAACTGTAGGAATAGCAAAAAACAGAGTAACTAATTTCTTGGGTATAACCAACCAACAACCACCACAACAACAAACCAACCCATCAGGCACCGGCTCCACAGGAGGCAGCAAGAAAACCTCCTACAGATTGAATGGCGAAAAAGTCGTATTATCATATAAGAATAAGAAAGTCCAGCGAAGCATCTATGTTAAGGGTAATGGTAAGACCAAGTATTGTAAGATAAACAAGGAATATGTTTTGTTAAGCAAAGTTAAAAATAAGATACAATAATAATTATAATAATATACATACTAGCATACACTCGGTTCTACATCCTAGTATCCGCTTACGCTGCTTACGCTTACGCTGCCTTACTTAATAACCACCTTCTGTTGCGGCAGTTTATAGCATTTGCTCTTCTTAACTTCTTTTTGGTTAATGATTATTTGTAAATCATCATTCGTGTATGTCTCTTCGGGCTGCTCGTCTTCTGGGATAACCTTGAGTTTATCTGCTACATTAGCATTAGCAGGCTTAGCCGCCTTAGCAGTATCCCCCATATTCTTTAGCAACTCCATCATATGCTCCTCGTCAATCAGGATGCGGCTATCGCCAGTCCCGCAAGGAGGCTGCTGTCCCAGCATAACATTAGCAGATACTCCATTCACCTTGTCATACTCGGCAAATATGCTAGCGTTTATAAGCATATCTGTGCTCTCCTCAAAAGACGATTTAGCAAGTGGTCCAATATCTCCACGATTAATCCCGTGTCTGTCAATAGACATCAACTGTCCCTTGTAAGTCATCGTGTCTATCAGCAAAGACATATGCCTGTAATTCATAGAGCCCTCTGACACCACCGCCAGCAACTCCTTGTATAATGCGTGGCGGGACGCTTCAATCCCTAGTGTCTCGTAGATTTCCCGAATATCATTAGAGATGGTGCGAGCAGTATCTATGTTTGGGTTAGACAGGATATCTATGAGATTTGTGCCGTCCGTATCCAGCACCCACTCTAATATCGTGTCAAACTTGTTGGTCTCGTCGTTATATCTGGTATAATTCTTTTTATTCAAGGATACTTTGCGTATTCCCTTGTATCCTTTTAGCAATACTTGATATACGATGTTGTGCTCTATCGCCTTAATTGTCGCTATCTGGTCTTTCTCATCAATCCCTTTCAGCGCCTCCTCAGTAATCTTCACCCTGAATATACATTCGTCTGCGTTATCATCGCTATATACGCAATCAATATACTTGTCATACGACGACTTCAACTTGGTATATACATCTATCATCTTCAGTCCAAAGGTATTCATCTTCTCCTTGTCAAATACTAGCCGCAATACCCACGGACATACAGGACGAGTCTTGCTGATATTGTCGTCAATCTTCTCAAACTCCTTGTAGATATTCATAATTCCCACATCCTCCGCTATGTTTGTCTCGTAATACTCAGCAGTATCCCAGTATATCTCGCTATACTTCAAGATGTCGCTGAGTTTCGTGATTTCTATAGAGTTCTTAATGTTAATCGCATTATTCTTTGTTATATCAATACGAGCGTCATTAAAATCGCCATTCTCGTCTTTTAGCGGATTGATGACACAGGATACATCGTGCTTCATATAGATAATTAGCGTCGGCGTCTTGGTCTTCTTTGTAGCCGAGAGAATTTCTTTCAATCTCGGGACACCCGAAGTAGCCTTCACAGCAGCCGCTGTTCCAGATACGTGAAACGAATCAAGTGTCATTTGGGTTCCCAATTCACCGATTGTCTGTGCCGCAATTATACCTACCATATCCCCTGGTTGCGCTAGCGCCTGATTGAAATACTCGTATATCTGCGAAACAATCCAATCAAAGGTCTCTATGGAGAAATGAAAGTGTGCGATGAGTTTCTTGGGGTTCAAATGTAGCCGTAGCAATATATGGAAATACAGCATTCCCTGAACCTTGTCCTTCACATACAAATCGGTTTTAATCTTCTCTATCGCATTCAAGACATAATCGGGGTATAAATCCGTCTTAATCTTCTTAATATTGAGAGCCAGCAAACGCTGATGAGCGATATTGATAATCCTGTCAAACGGTATAGGATAATTGATAATATACTTCTTCTCGCTATTAAACACCTTCTTAATAAGGAACTCCTTGTCGGCGAGCATCGCATCGTAATGCTCCGCGCATCGCTTGTATGTATCCGCATTTATCGTCTTAAACGCCTCTTCCGTCATATGGATATCCAGATGTTCCGTGTTCTTCAGGTTATACTCATTATCCAACTCTATATTATTCTTATTAATTGTGTTGATAAACTGCGTCTCTATCTTGCACCCGTCCATCCCGTCTTCGCCGTATATATACTGGATGATAGAGCCTGTCGCCGTCCGCACAGTATTGTCATAGTTAATCTTGCTGTCTTCCATCGCTTTCACTAGGCGCCGCTGAATATAACCGGTTTCAGAGGTTTTAACCGCCGTATCAATAAGCCCCTGACGCCCGCCCATAGCGTGAAAGAATACCTCTTGAGGCGTTAGCCCGCTAATAAAACTGTTCTTCACAAATCCTCGTGCCTCGGGACCATCGTCGTATTTCGTGTAGTGAGGCAGCGTCCTGTCCGTGAAGCCATAGGTAATACGCTTACCATCCACATTCTGCTGCCCGACGCACGCAATCATCTGTGCTACATTAATCTCTTTGCCTTTGGAGCCGGCTTTAACCATATTAATCATTCGGTTATTGGTATCGTCAATCTGGTCTAAACTGATTTTACCGACATTATTCGTGGTCTTGTCAAGGATGGCTATGATTTCCCGCTCAATATACTCCTCGTTGCTAAAGATACTGTTGTTATCTATGATACCGCGGCGAATGTCGTCCAACTTGTCGTAGGCTAGGTTTTTCATCTCCTTAATCTTGTTCTTCAGCGTCTCCTCAGTCTTCTTGTCGGGCACCAAATCGCTGATACCGACGCTGAAGCCCGAGGTTAGCAGCCAGCGGCATATCAATCGCTGGGTATTGTCTAGAAACTTTCGCACTTCAAATGGTCCGTAATCGTGGTAGATAACAGGGATTAGCCCCGTTGAGATATCGTGGAATATCTTTTTATCCAGAGAGCCAGAGTTGGCGGCTAGCACACTATTATTAACGATGAACTGCTCCTCCTTCTTGTTCTTCAGGTTAATAAAGAGGTTCGGTGGTAATATCTGGGAATACGCCTCCTTACCCGAATACATATAGTTATCGTCTGGTTTGTCAAGTTTCCCCTTGAAATAACTATTAACCATCTGGATATTTGCTAGCGTCTTATCTTGTATCCTCGTATAATCCTTTGTTAATCTGTAAGAGCCCACGAGCGTATCCTGAACCACCTCAATAATCGGCTTACCATCACGAGGAGCCAATATCATATACGGCACAGCCGCAATATCCATCAACTCGCTCATCGTCTGGATATTCTGCGGGCAGTGCAAGTTCATCTCGTCTCCGTCAAAATCTGCGTTATATGGCGGCGTATCCAAGACATTTAGGCGGAATGTCTGGTAAGGCATAATAACCACCTTATGACACATCATAGACATCTTGTGTAGCGACGGCTGTCTGTTAAACAAGATGAAATCGCCGTTTGTTAAGTGCCTATGGACGATGTCGCCATTCTCCAGTTCAGCGGCATTCTTTTCACGCTCTATGGAGTGCTTTAGATTGATGGTGCGCGTGCTCTTTTTAATATACTTAGCCCCGGGCCATTGCTCTGACCCGTTCTTCACCAGCTCACGCATCTTATCTATGTTATACTCATTCACCACCTCAGGGAATGTGATATTCACAGCGACTTTAATAGGAACACCAAGTTCATCTATAGATATATAGGGGTCTGGTGTAATAACCGAGCGTGCCGATTGATCTACGCGCTTGCCGTTAAGATTACCGCGAATTCTGCCTTCTTTCTTCTTCATACGGTCAGACACCGACTTCAGTTTGCGTCCGTTTCTTTGCTGTGCGGGGGCAAGTCCGGGCATCTGGTTATTGATAAAGGTGAATACGTGGTATTGTAATAACATAGCGACATATTTAATGGTATCCTCTGATGCACCTTTACAAATCTTCTCTGACAGTTGCTTATTTGTCTTGATAATGTCGCTCAGTTTATGCGTTAAGTCGTCTTCGCGCCGCTGTCCGTTTTCTTCAATAATACTAGGGCGCACAGCTGGAGGAGGAACGGGCAAGACGGTGCATATCATCCATTCTGGTCTGTTCCATTTTGGATTAAATCCCATCATCTCCATTTCTTTTTCAGTTATGCGCGAGAATATTTTAAGGATATCTTCGGCTGTGAATTCTTGAACCACCTTGTCGGCTACTTTGTCTCCATTCTTATTTGCGGGCTGCTTTCTAGCGTCTTTCCACTCCGCAATAATCTTCATAGAGTTCTCTTTAACATACTTGGTAGGCTGGACGGCACCGCAACCAACCGTCCCGTCATCACCGCAAACACGAATTTTAGTGGTAGTATTACAGAGTTTAAAGTATGCCTCCCATCTTTTCTGGTTATTCTTGATAGACATTATCCTTTGCATGTCGTGCTTGAACTCCTTGTCGGTATCTGCGGATATCAAACATTTAGAACATTTATAACATACGCAGTTAAGCAGTTTCTTAACAATATCAAAGAACATAGCGTGGAATACTGGCTTCGCAAGTTCTATGTGCCCGAAGTGTCCGGGGCAAAATATGTTCTTCTGCTCGCAGGTACAGCATATCCGGTTGTGCTCTAAAACGCCCATACGCGAATCAAATAAACCGCCGACGATTGGTTCGCTTCCAGCGTATGTGTCGGTTTTTGTAATCTCGACGACAGACCTATTGCGGATTTCTTGCGGACCGAGAACGCTGAATTGAATTCCACGAACATCTTGAATTTCTACCTTTTGGTCGTTGTAGGACAGTTCAGGATAAATTGACATATCTCTTATTAATAGTAGTTAAAATAAGTCGCCTTATGCTTAAACTATTTTAAGATAAAAAGAAATCATTTTTTTACAATTTTCTAATAATAACTTGCTGATTTATGAATAAAACCTTGATTTTGTCAGCGTATAAATGTATAAAAGCGTCAATCGCAGGTTTAGGATTATCAATATCCTTTTTACAGCAAGTCCAAAGATAATCGTCAAATATCATCAAACCGCCTTGTTTCAGCAAAGGTAGCGATAATACGGCGTCTTCCATAACCGAAGATGCTAGGTGGTCGCAATCAATATAGACGAAATCAAATTGTCCGTCGTCGCTTTTGTTAAGGTTGGCTCCGCAGATGCTAAGGTGTTTAAGGGCTACTTGGCTTCTGTTTTTCATCACTTTAACCTTGTCGGCAAACCTAGATATATTATGAGAAAATGTTTCAAATAGATTGGTAATGTCCTCTCTGTAATGTTCGTGGTGTTCTACAGAGCCTTCAAAGGTATCAATACAGGTTATAGAGGATGTGTTGTGTGTTAAGATATTTTCTAGCAGCCATACTGTCGCTCTCCCCTGATAACTACCAATCTCTAGAAAACGCAAATTAGGTTTCCCTTTGTATTCGCTCAAGTATTTGTCCCATAGCAAGATATGTGGTGAGAACCAATCAACCGTAAATATGTAATCGGTGGCTGGAACAGGTAGCGTATGAGTATGCGTATGCGACGGGTCTTCTTTATTCATTTCTATATTATTATATGTGTTCTCTTATATATATGTTAAGCGGGTTTTAGACGATATGCTAAGAATACATATAAGAATAACGGCTATATTATAGAGGGCGTGAGGGGATGCTAAGGATGAGTTATAGAGGATTACCTATAATTACCTAAGTCTTACTATTATTTATTTATTATAAAGTTAGAAACTTTTAACTATTTCTAAAAACTTTTACTACTTTCTTTTTTTCTAAAAAACTCTAAAAGTTTCTAAGTATCCTTACTTTCCCTAAAATACCTAAGTAATACTCTTTTATCTTTTATGTCATCAGTAATGGTAAGAGAAAATCTCTATATTATCTTAGTGGTCGGCAGCGCGTCTAGCGCCCTAGCATTTGCTAAGGATAGAACATAGAGAACATCAAAGTATGGTAATAGAAGTCTCCTAGAATTATTACTTAACTTTATTTATTATTTATCTTTTATAAACTTTTAACTATTTCTAAAAACTTTTACAACTTTATATTTTCCTAAAAAACTCTAAAAGTTTCTAACTTATCTAAGCCTTCCTAGCATTCGCTAAAATAACTAGTGTTATTATTTTTCTTCTTTATGATACCAGTAATGGTAATAGAAGAATGCTAGGTTGTGTTATGCGATATCTCGCATCATATATTAAGAGTATTTATGCTTCGCATATTTCCTTATATACTATGCGATATCTCGCATCATATATTAAGAGTATTTATGCTTCGCATATTTCCTTATATACTATGCGATATCCCGCATTATATGCGAGAGGATACTAGGTTATATTATAGAAGATTATCTATAATGGTAATAGAAATCTCCTATAATTATTACTTAACTTTATTTATTATTATCTTTTATAAACTTAGAAACTTTTAACTATTTCTAAAAACTTTTACAACTTTATATTTTTCTAAAAGTTTCTAAGTATCCTTACTTATCTAAGTCTCTCTAAAAAATACAAAGTAATAACTCTTATAATAACCGATTGTGTATTGTTGGGAAAAAAGAAATTATAAGAAACAAATGCTATAATAAGTCCTTATCATTACCGACCATCTGTAATTCAAATTCTTTAGCATTTCTATTATTTTTTATCTTATTAAGTTTGTAATAAGCCTCTCTAAATAAAGTTCCGGCATCCTTAGAAGCCTCTGTATAAATAAGCGCACCATCTTTATATTCGTCATCATCATCTGCCGCTAGCGCCGCTGCTGCTGTCGCCGTTTCGCTATCTTCGCAAGTTGTATTAAATCGGTTTCTAGATATATTATTTTTAAAGTTGCGAGTAATATGCGGCGGCGTCAGCGTAGCCGTATTAACGAATACAGGATTATTATATTTATCTATTAAATCTGTTATAAACAGATATTTAGAGGTTTGGCTGCTGTTATACTTGGCGATTGTTAAATGCCCTTGAATTATTCTAAATAGGCTGTCAGTTAGATGTAAGTAATAGGTTTTATTAGTATATTTAATACACGACGATAGGATGTCGTTTCTACGGGTTTCCATATAGGTTTTTAGCAATTCTATAATCCCTAGAATAACTTTAATGTCATTTGTATATCTGTCGTTGATTGATAGAGTAATCAGGCATTTTACAAAATGGTCGTTGATATTCTCTAGAATTATTTCTACAGCCTTCTTAGTAATAAAATAATCGTCCATATGTCCTAATCCTATTATTTATAATTATTATGTATTATTTATATAGTTGTCTAGTATATTAGTCTAAAAGATAATATGGGTTTTCGTTAAGTAATTTCTCTGTTAATTCCTTCTCTTCGCACTCCTTATTATATTTCTCTATCCTTGATAAACAAATTGAAAAAAAACCAGCGACAAATTTAAATATGTAATTATCACACATATATAAAGAATATCTATTGCTCCTTTAACTCTTACTTATATTTATTATTTAAGGCAGGTAGGCAATGCACTAGGCACTAGGCGCCGCTGCTAGCCGGCTTTATTATTCCTTATGAGCCGTCGTCGTCCTCGCTATCGCTATTTACGCCATCTAGCTTCTTGAAGTTATGTGTTTGGAACTTCCGGTCTTTTAGCATTCCCTTAAGTAGTTCGCAAACAGCCTGCTTAGTCTCCGCGTTGTATTTGGTAGGGTCTATCTTATTTAGGAGCAGATAGGAAGCCTCTGTTAAATGCCTAATATATCGCAGTTCCTTCTTAACGACGATGTCGGTCGCTTGTTCTTTCTCAAAAAACTCGTGCCTTATTTTATTATAGATGGTTCGCAGCGTTGATGCGCCTTGCTCGTAAAATCGCAGATTAATCCTATTATATTTATTGCCTTTCTCAGGGTTATCATAGGTTCTTTCGTAAGGATAGCAATTGCCTGATGCGAACAGAATGTCGGTTGCTATGCTATCCTTGGTGAATGGTAGAGCGTCTTCGTGCACAATCTCAAATAAGAGTATTTTAATTAAACTTTCATATTTCTTATTCTCAGGCGACAGCCAGCCTTTTATAGGCATCAGTTCTTGCGTATCCTTACGCATTACTGAGTATAACTTGTCTAGTGATATCTTATGTTCTCGCGAATACCATATGTTGTTCTGGTATATTCTGCGTGCGTGGTTTAGGTCGTGCCAGAAGAAGTTGCTAGGTGTCTGTAAGTCTTCATCTACGAATGCCTCGTCAAATATGATACCGCAAGGTTGTATGCGCGAAAACCTGTTTCTTATTAAAGTAGTCGCACCTACATTCTGTAGTATGGGTAATAAGAATACATTAGGGGCGTTATCTAGCAAATAATCTAGATAATAATGGTATCTCTCGCTAAAATATGCCTCAGCATATTGAGTCCCCCACATATCCCCGTCTTTCTTGCTCTTCAACTCTATATTGATTAAATCAATAGTGCTTAGTGCCTGAACTAGAGCCCTGATACAATAGGCGTAGGGATACTGATTGCCGTTATAGGGCGTCTCATATACATTATAGTCGCTATATTCCTTGCCGTGCCGAAATATAACATTCTCGCTCTTCACATTAAAGAAGCCTTTGTCGCTGGCGTTTCTTACAGTTGATATGGTATCTTCAGGCGGGCACCTATCAGCCATAATGTCGGTGCTAACGGTTTCCTGAGACGCGTTCTTAATAATATTTATATTCTGGTCTATCTTCCATCGCATTCTGTTATCAGTTTTGTAATGGGTATCCTTAAAATATGTTAAAACATCTGCGACGCAATCCAACACATTCTTAATCTCGGGGAAAGCGAAGTCCGCGGCAGCAGCGTTAGCGGCGGCGCCAGCCTTGATAGCCCTATTCTTACGGTATCTTTCTTGTAAATCTTTCTCTAAAACCAACATATCATATTCCTTGCTTTCTAGGTTATAATTCGCTTTCTCCTTCCTAATATACTTGTTGATAATCTTGACGATATCAGCCTTAGTCTCTGGGTCATAAGAGGTTGAGTTGTATAGCGACATAATACTAGATGACGAGAGCGTAGCTAGAAGATGTAGCGGACAAGAGGGGGTTTTATACAAAGTCCTATGTCCTTCCTATATGTATCTATATAAAAATTGATACTGTAATATAATCATTTTTTATATTATATAGTATAAGATTATATCATATCCTATGGCGGCATATATCCAATCTAGTGATACCACGCAATTTGTTGCAGGTGTTGATGAGGTAGCGAGAGGCACCTTTGTTGGACCCGTTGTAGCCGCTTGTGTTGTATTGCCGCATATATTAACAGATGACAAATATAGACAAATTAAGGATTCCAAAACTCTTAGTGAGAAAAAGCGAACCGTATTGGCGGAGTTTATCAAGAATAACGCTATTACTTATGGCGTAGGCACGGCATCTGTTGAGGAGATTGACGATATTAATATATTACACGCAACTATGCGAGCGATGCATCGTGCGATTGACGAGGCATATAAAAAGCACCCTTTTGACAAACTCTTAATAGACGGTCAGTATTTTAAGGGATACACGCCAGCAGGACTTGATGGCGAACTGCTAGATTACGAGTGTATCCCGAAAGGCGATAAGCATTACCTGTCAATAGCAGCAGCCTCTATAATTGCTAAGGATTACCACACGACCCTAATAAATGATATGGTGGAGCAACATCAGGAACTGGCGGTTTATGATATAAAGAAAAATAAAGGATATGGAACACCGAAACACTTAGCGGCAATCAATACGCACGGTATTACCGAGTTTCACCGAAAAACATTTGGTATCTGTAAGCACTTAAGGGATACTTAGATATAATTAAGGAGCGAGCGGGCGATTACTTACATTTCAGGGAACTCCAAGATACCCCGCATTCCTTCGCGTATTCGCAACTAACCTCATTCTTACCTCTTGTATCGTTATCTAATAGACCTAATACTTGCGGATATACGACATTACAAATTAAAGGCGCTTCATCTTCGTATTTTTTCCATACATTACCACGATTATTAGTAGCGCTCTCTAAATATTCAGGGGCGCTTACTCTTAGGGCATTAGAGTTATTCGCAGTAAATATACTTATATTACTTGTGCTGTATGCGCCGACAAACATAGCATATTTTTTCAATTCTTGATAGTGCTCTGACTGTTTCTTAGGTTCCTTTATGATATATTCAGGAATTATTGAAGAATTAACTTTAGCTGCCTGTGCTACATAATAATTACTAGCATTATTAAAGTTATTAAAACCGGCATAATAAGGGTATGCGGTATCCGCTAGCGTATTCTTCATTCTTAGAAGTTCGTTTGTATTTCCATAAACATTATTGTCATATACGCAGCGATACTGTAGGTTAGCGTTCGTCTCCCTGTTTATTTGCGGGATTATATTCTTAGAACTGCTATTGTTAATATTGTTATTCATAATCTCCGTTTTTAAACTGTCAGGCACCTTCTCTAACTTCCAGTAATCAGGACAAATTATATTTGCGTCGCTATCCATATCCGTCCCTATCTTTCGGGGTCTAATGGTAAATATGGCGTTTAATAGATATATTATGATAATAAGCGAACCCAATATATATGTTATTACGGCTGGCGCAAACCTGTCATATATATACTCTTTGCCCCACTCGGTGAATAATATGACGACGAGCAATAGAAAGGCGGATAGTCCATATACTATACAAACTACAAAGGTGCCTTTGTATAAATCCATCTTTTCTTGCTCGAATAACTTCAACTCCTTCTCATTCGGTTTAAATACCTCGGCGTTTGACATTTATTTCTATTATTCTATAATATATTATTATATAAATAAAAATAATATTCGCATTACGAGTAATACTCATTATATTCCGTAATACTTCGTAATACTTCGTATTACATCTTCATTATCTCCAAGGTTCGCAAGCCTTTCTGTGTGGTTAAGTTGGGTCTATCTAAGGGGACAGGCAGGGTGCTAATATCCATTATGTATTTGTCTGATTGCTTGATATTAGAGATGATTTCAGGGACACACCAATCAATCACTCGTGTATTAAGGTCTAGAACTTGAGCTCTAACATTAGAACTTACATTTTTCCCATATTGGAAATAGATAGACCTCATAACAATTTTTAAGTCTATATCGCTTTGCCTCCCGATATTATATTTACCATTAGATAGGTTTAGAACCTTGTTGCGAATACCTAGTTGTAGCAATTCTACATTTTTGTCTGATAGAAAGATAGCTGAGAGGTCGGTACAATTTAAATTGCGCGAGACTAGGTTGGTGTTATTCTCCGTGTTATTCTCTGGTGTTGTTTTTAGATTATAATTAAAAACTTCGCTTATAGCATTAACTCGTCCATTTAAAAAATCCATTTATTTATCCTTTATCCTTTCCTTTATCTTCTTAATATATATAATTATTTTCATTTTATATAGTAGTAAGAACATATGGATAGTAAATGTAAAGAGATTACATTCTGTGCTAAAGAATTATTAAGAACTAACCGGATACACATAGAAGACAACCATAAAAAAGAGGTGGTCGTCTTGCTATCTAATTATATTGATTTGTTGATTTTCAATATTGTAGCGGTTATCTCTATCATTTGTGCGAATATCGGGGTTAAGAAGGTTATATCCCAACATATCCAGCATTTAACAAAATATATTGACAAGCGATGCTTAAACAAGAGAGCGAAAGCGGCAGGAGCAGCAGGAGCCGGCTCTAAGAAAATGAGCGGCGGAGCCTTCAATACTGCGGCATTTTATGGTGTCGCTGAGCCTCAGTATTCAGCCAGCAACGAAGGAGGAAATCTACAAAACATAGATTTCTCTGGAGGAATAGCCCGTAATGCTCTTGGTATGACTGGCGGCAGCGGCAGCAACGGAGGCAGCGCGTGCGTCAAACTAGACAAGATAATACTAAAGAAGATAAGGAATGTATTCAAGTTCTTTAATATGAAGGTTGATAAGGAAGCTGTCGCTCATATCAAGGCTAAATATGATACTATTATACAAGACCTCTATGAGTGTATCAAGAAGATTAAAGGGGATATAACGGCTTCTAAGGTCGCAACCGTAATAAAGAAGTCTAAAATAATGAAGAAAAAATGATAAAGTATTATATATAAATACTTAGCATAGTTAAATACTTAACAAAGATAGATAATATAATATACAAAGGATGCCTATCATTACGATTGACGGGAATATTGGATGCTGTAAGACGAGCATTCTAAACTACTTTCACAAGAATTACAAACTGGCGATTGACCTAGAGCCTGTGGATAGTTGGACGGAGTATCTAGCGAACCTCTATAATACCACAAATAGCACTTATGATTTTCAAATAAAAGTGTGGGTGGATAGGTGCTGGATACAAGAGAAGACCAGTATATCCGTTTTAATGGAGCGGAGTCCGTATTTCATTAAAAATGTCTTTGTGCGAAAGGCATATGAGGACAAATCTATAAACGAGACGGAATATGACAACATCAACAAACTCCACAAGACTACAGACGACTTATGGAAACCCAACGGATATATATATTTACGGTCAGACCCCGAAAAATGCCTACAGCGTATTATTAAGAGAGGGCGTTTCGCAGAAAAGAATATACAACTTGAATATATCCAGAGCATTCACGAACTACACGAAAAAAATTATAAGGCGGCACTAGAGGCAAAAATGAATATTATCGTAATAGATGTGGAAAATAAGAGTATTGGGGATATTTGCGGCGAGATACTTGCGTCAAACCTGTATAATGATATCGTCTGCTAGGAATTTCCGCCGCCGCTTCGCTGCTGCCTATTTTATATGGACTATGTCCTTATATCCTTTATTCGCTAAATGCTATTACACATAATAGCCTAGATGCTATTACACCTAATGATAGGAGCGTCAGTTCCTAGGAAGCAGCTGTAGTATAGCCGCTCGTAGTTCTCATACTCAGCCGAAGGCGTCGAACTGTGAATCAGTTTTCTATTGTTAAATATGAGTAGGTCATTCATCTCCCACTCAACCTTCACAATATTATCTTTGTGTAAAATGTATTTACTCATCAGTTCCCTATAAAGGTCATAACTGTCTTCTGGCGACATCTTGTCAAACTTCGTAAATCTAAAGGGCGACAGCATCAGGGCTTTTTTATTTTTACATTCATCACTATAGATTACTAGAGGCTCTCTGTTAATGATGGTTGTGCCGCCCTGCGATGTCTGCGACTGGCTAGGTGGTTTCATATCAACAACGTTATCAGGATTAACATCAATCCTATTATACCCTGTATAATCGTAATAGGTATTCATTACACCACCTTCAGCGTTAGAATTAGAATATACCACATTATAATATTTCAGTTCTTTCTTAAGGCTGCTTTCTATATTGTCATATGCTGTCTCCATACTGGCGAACATCGTTTCTCCACCAATAGGTGGGGCTTTTAGCATATAAATACCTGAGACTACTGGCGGGCGATGCTCGCACACCCCTACGATGTCTTGGTGCCACACCGCAGTATTCTTAAAAGCACCACTATATTTAAGTGTTATATCCTTGAGCCCGTAGAGGTCTTTAATATAGCAGTTGCCTCTAATGGCTATTTGCGGAACATAATCAACTTGCGAATGACTGAACGGATGGACGACCCTATCGTTGCTCTTGCTGTCAAATACCTTACAAAACTCATAGAACTCTTTGGGATTGATATTCTGTCTTTTAAACATTAGCATAGGAACTGCCTTGAATAACTTCACCAATTCGCTTTTGTCATAGTCGGTCGCCCGCTTCACATCAAAATTACTTATTACCGCCAGATTTTTATTAAATGTAGGGAAAGATACCTTTAAAGAATGCGTATAATTGATGAGAACCGCATTAAGTATCATAAAATACCCTAGAGATGTTATATAATCTATGTAGGTTAGGATACGGATTGTTCTTTTATATTGCTGCGAGCCTTGCTTCATCTTTTCTTATTATAATTATAAGAATTACAAAACATAATCAATTTTTATTTTTAGGTGTATCATACCTCCTGTCCCACTCCCCCACTCCCCCACTCCTTATTCTTAAGTGTTTTTATTCGCCACATAGAGCCCTCTTTGTAATTCCTTGTAATACAAATTATCCTCTCTAGCAGCATCACATAAAATGCTGTGTAAATACGGGTATATGGCGTTAGATAATTTAATGGACGCTTCTAGAGGTTCTGTGCTAGGTATATTGGGGACGCAATAAATGCTCGTATTCTTGTATTTTATTATCGGTTTTTTCAAAGTAGTCGGCACAGATTGCTCTGTAGTCCCGCCTTGGTCTATGGCGACATCCATAATAATAGCACCAGTCGGCGCCATTAAGTCTAGCAGTTCATTTGTTATGATACGTGTCGCCTTCATACCGTTAGTATATATAGAGGATATGATGACATTAGAGAATATTAGCAGTTTCTTTAGGTTCTTGTCGTTCATCTCGTATGCTTTGTATATGCTAGGATTGCTCTGCTCTATAGCCTTGATTTTCTCGTAATCATTATCAATAAGATAGATATTCTGGTATCCTAGAAGTTGTGCTTGCTCTGCCGCTGCTTTACCTACATTCCCCACGCCTATTATTGTGATAATATTGTATATGTTCTTTTTCCTCTTTTCCTTCAAGCGTCTATCAGCCTCGATCATCGCCTTTTTACCTGCTATAATAGACATAGGCGACAAAATAGGAAACTGCCCTTTGCTGTCTTGGATTGTTTCGTAAGCATAACACTTTGCCCTGCTCTCTAGCATAGCCTCAATTAGCCTGCTATTTCCGGCAAAGTGGAAAAACGACAATATTGTATGTCTTGATGTTATTAAAGCATATTCTCTAGGTTGCGGCTCTTTCACCTTAACTATAATATCGGCATTCTCATAAACCTCCTCTATAGTATCTACTATGGTAGCTCCGCTAGCGGCATAATCCTCGTCGCTATACCCTGCCTCATATCCGGCATTTGCTTGGATATATACTGTTATGTCTGTGTCTAGCAATCTCTTAATATCACTAGGAACTAATGATACCCGTCTCTCATATTCTTTTATTTCTCTAGGAATGCCTATGCTATACATTATTTTTATTATTATAGGTTTATAAAGGTTTTATATTTATATGTAAATTTATATTTTTACCAAAGTGAAAGAAAGCCATTACAGTATGTCTTGATGTTATATAACGATATTCACTAGGATGCGGCTCTTTAACCCTAACTATAATATCAGCGTTCTCATAAACCTCCTGTATAGTATCTACTATGGTCGCTCCAGAAAAAGCATAATCTATATCGCTATATCCCGCCTCTTTTCCGGCGTTTGATTGGATATAGATAGCGATATTGTTAGGATTATCACGGATAAGTCGCATAACATCACTAGGAATAATAGAAACTCTACGCTCCGCTTGGAGTTGTTCGTTTGGGATACCTATGCGATACATTATAGACTATAATGTAATTTATATTTATATATATATTACAAATACATACAAGTCATATTATCTAATGCTTCCCGAATAATCCTTTTATCTGTTCCGCAATACGAGGTTATCTCAATCTCATTCTTGTAAAACTTAAAAAACGGGATTGAAGTTATATTATGATAATCGCTAATATCGCTAGCATCCTCAATATCTATCTTTAAAAAGGTCATATTAGGATAACTAACAACCAACTCCTCTATAAACGGCGCTATCTCCTTACAAGGCTTACAGAACGATGCCGAGAAGTTCGCTACAACATACCTATTATTCTTCAAGATTTGCGAGTATTCGCTTAGCGTCTTAACATTTATAATGGATGGGTTCATAATATATCTTTTATTGTTATATAGAATTAAAAATATTTAATAATTTTCGCACTAATATATAAAAAATTGATTATTAGAATATACATATCTTCTAAACACCCCTAAGAACCGATGCCTGTTAAAAAGAGTGTTCCCGTCGCTGTCGCTCCTGCTGCTAATGCTACTAGTGCCGATGCTAATGATATCGCTGGCTCATCTAGTGCCTCAGTTCCCGTCGCTACCGCTCCTTCGTCGGCTATCAAGAAAGTTGAAGACAAGTATAAGAAATACGAGTTGTTGGAGCATATCTTAGCACTTCCGGATACATATATCGGCTCCATAGAACCACAGAAGATTACCAGTTATATTTACGATGAAGAGACAAAGAAGATGCGTAGCGACGAACTAACATATATTCCTGGACTGCTGAAGATTTTTGACGAAGTTATAGTGAATGCTATAGACCACTCTATGCGTCTTAGAGCCGACGAAGCAAAAGGAAAGGAAGATATCAAGCAGGTCAAGAACATCAAGGTTAGCATAGATAAGGAGTCAGGTCGCATTACTATATTGAACGACGGCAACGGCGTTGATATCAAGAAGCACAGCAGTTATGGCGATTTGTGGATTCCTGAACTTATTTTCGGCGAACTTCTAACATCCACCAATTACGACAAAGGCGAAGAGAAGATATGGGGCGGTAAGAATGGCTACGGTAGCAAACTAACCAACATATTTTCTAAGGAATTTGTCATAGAGACTGTAGATCATCATACCAAGAAGATTTATACCCAGACATTCACCGACAATATGACAAAGCGGACTAAAGCCGATGTGAAAGCGTCTTCTAAAGCCCCTTACACCCAAATCAGTTTTGTCCCTGATTACGAGAAGTTCGGTATGAAAGGTATGAGCGACGACATCTACAAACTGTTTAATCGTCGGGTAATTGATGCTTGTGCTACAACTCCTAAAGATGTCTCTGTATATTTTAATGGTGAAAAACTGATGATTAAGGACTTTGAGAAATATTGCGAGTTATTCCTAGACAAGAAGGAGCAGCCGTTCGTTTATGAGGCTGCTGGCGAACGCTGGGAGGTCGTAGCGTCTATCTCGGGTTCTGGCTCCTTTGAGTTCCTGTCTTTCGTGAATGGTATTAACACTATCAAGGGCGGCAAGCATATTGAATACATAACCAATATGATTACAAAGAACCTCGTGGATATGACGCTAGCAAAGAAAAAGAAGACGGTGAAGACACAGCATATTAAAGACAACCTCTTCGTGTTCGTTAAGGCGCTTATCGTTAATCCCAGTTTTGATTCGCAAAGCAAGGAGACGCTAACAACCCCTGTAGCGAAGTTCGGGTCTAAGTGCGAACTCAGCGAGAAGTTTTACGACAAACTATTCAAGGTCGGTATTGTTGATAAGGCACTCAGTATTACCGAGTTTTACGACAAGAAGAAGTTGGTGAAAACTGACGGCAAGAAGATATCCCGTATTATCGTGCCTAAGTTGGATGACGCAAACCTAGCGGGCACTAAGGATAGTGCGTCTTGTACCATCATTTTTACGGAGGGCGATTCAGCGAAAACTATGGCTATCTCAGGGCTCAGCGTTATAGGAAGGGACAAATACGGTGTATTCCCTTTGCGTGGTAAAATCCTGAATGTGAAGGATGCGACACTCCAGAAAATCACAGACAATCACGAGATAACCGCTATCAAGAAAATCTTAGGGTTAGAGCAAAACAAGAAATATACTGATATCAGCCAGTTAAGATACGGCTCTATTATGATTATGACAGACCAAGATCACGATGGTAGCCACATTAAAGGACTGATATTCAACATATTCCAAAGTATGTGGCACGAACTTTACGAGATACCCGGATTCCTAACATCTATGCTAACGCCCATCATTAAGGCGACCAATAATCGGGTATCGTCGGGCGGCGGCGCAGCAGATGTCATAGAGTTCTATAATATGACAGATTACGAACGCTGGAGCGAGACCGATATCGCCAAGAATGGCTCTTGGAAAATCAAGTATTACAAAGGGCTCGGCACATCTAACGACCAAGAGGCTAAAGAGTATTTTAAGAATATGAAGAAGATAACCTATAAATACGACGATAATGCCGACGAGGTTATTGACTTGGCTTTTAACAAGAAGCGAGCCGACGACCGCAAAGATTGGCTAGCAAACTACGACAAGGACGATGTGCTAGATTATACGAATATGGAAGTGGATTTCAAGACATTCGTGGATAAGGATTTGATACATTTCAGTAATCGTGATTTACAGCGTTCTATCAATCACATTTGCGACGGGCTCAAGGAGAGCACCCGTAAAATCCTTTTCGCCTGTTTCAAGCGTCGGCTATATACGAATGAGATTAAGGTAGCACAATTGTCGGGATATGTTAGCGAGGTTAGCGCATATCACCACGGCGAGGCTTCGCTACAACAGGCGATTGTTGGGATGGCGCAGATTTATGTGGGAACCAATAATATCAATCTGCTGGCTCCTAACGGTCAGTTTGGTAGCAGGTGTCAAGGCGGACAGGATGCGTCATCAGCAAGATACATTTTCACATTATTGTCTAAACTTACTAAATTGATTTTCAAGGAGGAAGACAATAATATTCTAAATTATCAGGATGATGACGGGCAACAGATAGAACCAGAGTTCTATATTCCTGTAATCCCTATGGTGCTTGTGAATGGCGGGATTGGTATCGGTACGGGGTATTCTACCAATATCCCGCAATTTAACCCTACAGAGATTATAGCGGCTTGTAAGTTTATTTGTAAGGCTATTAAACTGGCGGAATTGAATGGGGATAGCGAGGACGGTATGGATAATATCTATGAGACAATTGATATATTGGATATTGACGATTTGGTTCCGTATTACCTAGGGTTTAACGGGACGATTAAGAAGACGGAGAACAATTCCTATGTTAGCACAGGGATTTACAAGTGGGTTAATGATGAGACTGTGGAGATTACTGAGTTGCCGATTGGGACTTGGACGGAAGATTACAAGGACTTCTTGGAACTTATGATTACGAATGGTGCGAACAACTTGAAATACATAGAGAACCATTATACATCTAAGAATGTTAAGTTCGTATTACATTTTAACGGGAATGCTCGTGAGACGCTAGGAGACAAGTTTGATACGATATTTAAGATGTCTTCTAGCAAGAACTTGAGTATCAATAATATACATCTGTTTAATAAGAATGGGTCTATCCAGAAATATGATAATACTACTGAGATAATCAAGGAATGGTCTAAAACTCGTATATTGAAATACTTTGAACGCAAGGAATACCAGATTAAAATATTAGAAAAGGATTACCTCGTGTTGTCTGCGAAAATCCGCTTTATCCTAGATGTTATTTCAGGCAATATCCAGATTATGAATAAGAAACTCGCAGAAATCGCTAAGAGACTTGTGGAACTTAAATACCCTCGCATTAATACTGATGGTGATGCTAGTGATGCTAGCGATGCGGTGGATGAGGTAGATACTAACGACAAGAATATCAAGGACTTCAATTATCTATTAAGGATGCCTATTTCACAATTAACATATGATAGAAAAATAATCTTAGAGAAGGAGGTTGATGAACTTAGCACCAACCTTAAGAATTTGCGTAATAAGCGTATTGAGGATTTGTGGATGGCTGATTTAACTGCCCTAGAGGATGCTTGGAACGAACATAGAGATGCGACATTAAAAGATTATGATAATGACCGCAAAGGCATCGTAGAGCCGAAGGCGACTAAGAAGAAAGCTAAGAAGTAAGGCGAGTAGCGTGCGAGTAGCGTGCGAGTAGCGGCTAAGAAGTAATGCGATAGCGTGTAATTTCCTTATATAGTAAGAGATACTTAGATATTATTGTATATTATTTTTATACTTTTGCTTTATTTTTTATTAACTTTTTAACCTTATTAACCTTTTTAGGTTTCTTTGCTAATATTGTAGGCTTTTTATATTTTTGTGAATTATAGCCGCCTCCTGAATTAGGAGATGTTCTAGGAGGTGTTGGAGGAGGTGTTATAAACACAGTCTCTGCCGAAGGAGATGTTCTAGATGTTCTAGATATTCTAGATGTTCTAGGTGTCCTAGATGTTCTTGGTGTCCTAGATGTTCTAGGTGTCCTAGGTGTCCTAGGTGTCCTAGGTGTTCTAGGTAATTGGCTTGGATTAAGATAGGAACTATCTTTTTTGGTTAAAAATCTTTCTTCAATTGCTTTTCTTAGTCTTAAAAAAGGTTTTCTAGATTTGGCTAATGCTTCTGCAGCTTTAGCCCTTTCAGCTTCGTTTCTATCAGTTATAAGTTGTTCTTCTAATCTTCTCATTTCCTTATCTATTTTAGTTATAGGCAAACTAAGTGGTTCTCTTGCTAAAGCAAGTTCTCTGGGAGTAAAGGCACTAGGTTTATTTCCTCGTAAAACTCTACCTCTCGCACTCATAGAATATACTTATACTTATATATAACATAATATTGTAGGTTCGTATATCTCCCTATTATTATCTAAAATTACTAGTATTCAGTTTTTATTACATCAGTAATGATAATAGATGTCCCACTAGTATTATCTAGACGTACTCTTATTACAATTATAAAAACAAAAAACCATATAAAAATAAGGATACCAGCTCAACATCCGCTTAACGCTGCTTAACGCTTCTCTAATACCTATCAGCGAAATATGAAGGCGTCTGCTTCTTATATATGGTAGCCGTGAAGGTCTTGCCTTTATACATTTCTATATAGAGGGTATTACCATCATATATCTCCTTACATCCAATATCATCGTCGCATTTCATATTATCGTGGCTAATAGGCAATCGTAGCATAGTGTTTTTATCAGTCGTCGTATAATAATTCCATCTATCTCTATGATTGTTTGCTCTTTTGCTAAATAAAGGCAATATTATAGGTTCGCTAGCATCATTAGAAGTTAAAATACCTATTTGCTGATACTCACGATTGTTATCATATGACGGCAAGTCCTTAGGATATACAGGAATACCATTATTATTACCATTATCAACCCTAGGGCACGCCACAGGAGCAGCCGGACATACAGGGCACGCCGGACAAGCCAAACGCTCAAGAGACGGCGGCGGGCACCTATCAACTCTTAGTTCCTTGTTATCCTTATCCTTATATCTAGTCGCATAGTAATACGAGAGACCGCTAGTTATCAATAGTAATACCGTTAAGACAAATATTACGAAATATAAAATATAGGCACATTTCGTGCCTTTCATACCTTTCCTTATATATACTATATTACTATTATAATCTATTACTTTTATTTTATAGTCCAGATAGTCCATAAGTTATATAATCGTGTATCCCGAAAAATCGTGGGTTTCCAGAGATAATGTTTAGGTGATAGAACCATTTAAAGGGGACTATCAGCAACTTATTTTTATTTAGTAGGATGGTTGTCAGTTTATGGTTATGCTCTGGTAATCTGTCGGGCGGCACAGGGACATTATTTTCGTGGATTGTACGCGGATTTCCTAGTGTTATCTCTAAGGAGTTCTCTTCGCTAGCGTCAGCATATATTAGCAGATATTTAAAGCCGTTTCTGTTCCACCCCCAAATATTCGGGATTAACACATCATACTCTATGATATTATAGTTAAACCAATCCACCAGTATCTCATCAATATTCTTTATGCTGTCCTGAATTACGATTGGCTGCTTTTTATATAGCAGGTTAAAGTCAAAATGCTTCGCCTCTACTTGGTATATTGTTAGTTCATCGGCGAATATGTAATACAAGGATGCGTATGCTATTATTATTAAGAAGATGACAAAATAAATATAATAAGACATTTATTATTACGAATATTTAAAATCCTAGAGATTACTCACATAAACCAAGGGTTTATTCAAAATAAACCTTTGGCTTATTCAACATAACTCGTCAATTTACTTACTGTAATGGATTATTTGTATTAATTATTTTTATATATTATAAGAGTAATATAAAATAGTTGATGGCTAATGATGATAATGAATACGGGAATTTGGTGAAAAACTTCTTTTTAAGTATGCTGATACTAATATCTATGCTAACCGTATTACCCCTCATAATTTATGGTTTTACTTTTAATAGCAAGAAAGGGGCGCTGAATGATACTTTAATAGACAATTACGAGATATCTAGCAAAGACCAAGACAAATTTAATACATTAGAAGAGTTATATTTATTTTGTAGTTATATTCCAATAAAAAGAGTTAGGGTATGTGGTGATAGCGATGTAGAAACCACAATACTCTATAAAAAATATCTAAAAGAGGCTGGTGAAGTTATTGCTTTATTAAAAGACCTTTATGAAAAAAGCAAAATAGGCGGGGAGAAAAGTATGAAAGATGCGAAGGACGCTATTGCTAGAGAGAAAGAGAAGCGGGAACAAAGAGAACACGAGGAGATGCTCGCTAACCAAAGAGAAGCAGGTGCGAACTCTCGTAATGACCGAAAAATGTTCTTTGCGTGGGTTGTATTTGCTTTAACCGGTGCTTTCGGTCCTTTCTTATCAAAAATTGGTGTATTCATAGATACGCTAGGTGTTAGGTTTATGGAATTTGTTAAAATATTCACACCTATCATAGTAGCCTTAGCGTCTAACAGGGTATTCGTGGGATTTGTAATATTGGTTATCATCATATCTATTATATTAGGCTTACTGAAGCCCAAGGATAAAGCGAAGAGTAAGAAGAAGAGGGGTGCTGGAGAAGAAGATGACCGATTCGGCTTAAATGCTCTATGGGAGGAAATTATGGATACCTACAACTATTATAAGGATATGGCGAATAACTTAAAATTGTCAAATATGTCAGGAGGGCTCATACAGGACAGCAAAGAGAATGCCGATAATGAAGAAGGTGGTCTTATAATTGATAGGAAGACGATTAAGGGCAAATCCTATGACAACTTGTCTTATGTTATGCTGTCTGACATATTTAGCGAGAAGGAAATAAGCGAATATTACGGGAAAGGTGCTAAAATAGATAGAGGGCGGTATTACAATATTCATTTGCCTGACGAAAAGTTCAAGAATGATATGCCGTCTATTAAATGGGATATTCGTGATGGCGCTAAGCAGAATGAGAAGGTATGGAGGATAGATTGCGATAAACTAGATACGCTTGTGAATAAAGACGCATCTGGTGCTGCTGTTGCTGGCGTAGCAATACCGGCGTTTGTTAAGGAAGGCAACAAATGCGTAATAAATGCTAGAGGATTAGACAAGATTAATAAGCCGCCCTCTAAGATTGACGAAGATATACCATTCAAAACAGAGTTTATTAGGTAGTTGTAGAGCCGTAGCCAATAGTTTATTTATTATCTAATATATTTTTAAAGGTATATAATTGCTATAATGAGTGATGATAATGAATTGTGCGAGGGATTAACAACAAGTAATTTTATATGTATGAATAGAGAGAGCGGCAACTATACAATCCATACAAATAAGTCGCCGATTGCTGAGTTAATTATAAGCGACCGTATTGCGGTTAATGAAGCAAATACTGAGATATCTTTAACAGGTAGCACATCAAACCATTATTTCTATGCTGACGAGAAGGCACACTGCTATGAAAAATGGGAGGACTGGTTTTGTATCCCTAATTATCACAATAATAACAAGATTAATAATGAGCCTAAGACTGACACTATGTCTGTGGGCGTCTGCTATAGCCCGTGCCCTGCTGGATATACGCAAAGTAAAATCAATAAATGTGTCGTATATGAAGACGAAGAAGACCTGCTATATAATCCCCTAGCGATTATAGCGATGTTTGGAACAAACCTGTATTTTAACACAAACGAGAAGGTTAAATTACTTGACTACAAAGATATTAGGGATACGATTGGTATTCGCGGCTCGTATTTAAACGATTTGTATAGGGTTAATAATAATAACAAGTTTATACCCAAAACGCATATAATAAATATATATGATAATGACGCTATGCCTCCACGAGGGCAAGAAGGTATCTCTACGCAAGAGCGTATTATAATAGGTATTATAAAAAAATTCGTTCATACTGGAAGGAATGGTGGTGGGGCTATGAATAGTGCTATTATATCAATAAAGGCGAATATCAATAAGGCTGTTCTAGAGTTTATAAATATCTATGTGGATCAACTAAAATTTAGCAAAGTTAAACAGGACAAGCTTTTAGCAAAAATTAAGGACTACTCATTTGATACTGAGAAATTGGATAAAATATTTGGGAAAGATAAGTGCGGAACTAGCAGATTGAAGAATGTTATATCGTATTGCTATGATATTTCTCGCACAGTATTCAATAGCAACGACCATACAACAATAGACAATAATATAAGAGACCTGTTCCAATTTAATGCGGGCACATCGGCTCTTAGCGTAGAGACGCAAGGCACCATAATTAAAATATTCAAGTGCGCCTGCTATAACTGTTTTAATGCTAATTATGATACATTTAATACATATTTGGAGGGCAAGTTTGGCGAAGATAAGGATGCTGAACCATTTATTCGCAGAGCAACATATGGTGGTCGGGTAGAATATAAATACCCTGACGGGTTTAAATTATTGGAAGTGGATATGGATAAACTGGAGAGCGTCTCTAGTATTAGTAGCAATTTTCACATTCCCTATTATAATAATATAACCTTCTACGACCACCAGTTATTGGCTGAGTATAGCGAGAATACGCAGTCAGTCGTCTATATTATCCTAATTCTAGCGATTTTCATAGGTATTATTGTGGTTATTTGGATTTCCTATGCGTTTATGATATATTTTTTTGACAAAAAAGGGAAACTGCTTTCTCATATAACGAACTTTATTAACTACTGTATGATGTTTTATAGTATGATAACATTCTATCTTGTTAATTTTGTCAGTTATTACTACTATTATCTATTATGTAAGTATAGCAGGTCTAACTATATAATCATCAACCTGTTTTTCAAGTTTCTTAACATCTTTATAATATTCTCTATAGCATCTTATGTCTTAGTAATAATCCTAGAATTGCTTAATATGAACCTCTTTGGTATGTTGTCTAAAATGAACTTTAATGGAGGCGCAATAATTAGCGATAATGAATGGGAAAAGCACAAGGCATTCTATAATTATATGCTACATCTATACTTGATAGGAATATATGTGTATAGTATGTATATAACTAGGTATAGCCTAACGGACAAAGAGTTTGACATTTTGACTAATGTTGATTCGCAAGAAATACATTCGGCGAACCACATAAACAACCTGCTATTACAGAATTATTCTAACAATATGCTATCAGCCTTTTACGCTGTATATGACAAAGAAGAGATTGAGGAGGCTACTGAGGATTATAAAGCGTATATTAAGGAAAGAAGGAGCGAGAATGCGGCTGCTGTGGATGCTGCTAAAGAGGCTAGAATTGCTGAGGTTGCTGCTGAGCGTAAGGAGGTTCTAGATAGGTATGATGGAGACCCGTCTAAAGTCCCTTATTATCGTAGATAGAGACGCTTGTGATATAAGGAAGAAATATATTTAAGGGTTATAAACAATAGGAATAGTAAATGGATGATAACAATATATATTTGCTAAATATTAAAACTATACAGGCATCGACATTTAAGCAGGTTATAGATGCGTTGAAGGAGATTCTTATGGATGTTAATTTGGAGATAGACGAGACAGGTATCAAGATAGTTGCGATGGATAATACGCATATTGTTTTGATACATCTCAAGTTAGAAGCGGATAAGTTTGAGATATACGAGTGTGAGAAAAAGATATATGTGGGTATTAATATGCTGCGCCTACACGCCCTCATTAAAACCATTACGAACAACGACATATTGTCGCTGTATATTCTAAAGGATGACCCGAACCACCTAGGCATAACCATAGATAATAATGAGAAGAACTATAAGACCAATTATAAGTTGTCTGTGCTTGATATAGATGTGCTAAATATCCAGATACCGCCTGTGGATTTCCACACGATTATCAATATGCCTTCTTCGTATTTACAGAAGATTATTAGGGACATGCATAATTTGGCGGAGTTCATAGAGTTTCGCAACATTAACGACAAGTTGATTTTAAGTTGTAAAGGAGACTTTTGCTATCAGGAAACCATACTGGGATCCGAAAAGTCCCAATCTATCACCATTAAAAAGAATAGCGGCGAGGAAGACCAAGAAATAATCCAAGGAATATTCAGCCTCAAATATCTATCTATATTCACTAAATGTACCAACCTGTCTAATACGGTTGAGATATACCTTAAGAATAATTACCCGATTATCTTGAGATATACCATAGCATCTCTAGGCGAAATTAAGTTGTGTTTGTCGCAACAGGATATTAGTTAAGCGATAGCGACTAAGCGCGAAGCGACTAAGCGATAGCAATAATATCTATTATTTTTATAAACATATGCTATATAAAAAACAAAAATTGCTTATGTTCTCTTATCTTTATATGATTACTGAATATGTCATCTTCGTATCCTCCTCAGTCTCAAATATCCAATAGAAATATTAGATGTAATAAAAAAAGTTATAATGCCTTTACTTTGGGCTCTAGAATATATTTAAAGTATATATTCTGGATTTTATTGAGCGTATTCTTTAGAACGCATAGGATTTCGTTCATACACATAACATATTTTTTTGAGAATATGATATACTCGTCATATATCATATGCTTTATATACTTGTTGATTTCGTTGAAAATACTTTGAAATTTATTCATTATAAATGAAATAATATTAGATTTCTTTAAGTGCTTAAGCGCGACTAAAAGTCGGCATCTAGAGAAAACTTGCGTATATCTGTGTGTTCCTGCTTGCCTCCAACATTCGCTTTGCTATACTGTGAAACACGGCTCTCAAAGAAGTTAGTTTTAGATTCAATAGATATTCTCTCCATAAACGGGAAGGGATTGTTAGAGTTCCATATTTTGTCGTAGTTCAATTGCGTTAGCAGCCTGTCAGCGATGAACTCAATATATACTGACATTAAAGCCGAGTTCATACCTAGCATAGAGCACGGGATACTCTCTATAATGAAATTCTTCTCAACTTCCACAGCCTCTCTAACGATGTTATGGACTACCTCTTGGGGCAGGCGATTAACAATCTTAGAGTATAGCAGCACCGCAAATTCCACATGCATTCCTTCATCCCTACTAATCAACTCATTAGAGAACGACAGACCTTGCATCAACCCACGCTCCTTTAACCAAAAGATGCTACAGAACGCCCCGCTGAAAAACACTCCCTCAACCAAAGCGAATGCTAGCAGCCGCTGCGAGAATGGTGCCCGCTCGTCGTTAATCCACTTAAAACACCACTCAGCCTTCTTCTTAATACAGGGCATATAATTGATGGCGTCAAGGGCTTCGTGCTTCTCCTTAGGCTCCTTAAAGTATGTATCAATAAGTAGCGAATAAGTCTCAGAGTGGATGTTCTCTATAGACATTTGGAAAGCATAAAAGAACTTTGCCTCTAGGACTTGCACATCATTTAAGAACCGCTCGCCAAGATTGATATTCACAATCGTATCACTAGAACTGAAGAAGGCTAAGATTTGCTTAATAAAGAACTGCTCGTTCTTGTTTAAATTATTAAAATCAACCAAATCTTTGCTTAAATCCAATTCTTCGGGCGTCCAGAAGCAACTGAGAGCCTTCTTATACATCTCCCACATATCATAATGCTCTATCGGGAAAATAGTTAGCCGATTACTGGGCTCTAGAAGGGGCTCAAAGGGTTCGGCGGAAACATTAGATATAGACATTATATTATAATAGCAATATATATTTATATGATATTTAGAAAAATAATTCATCGCTACGCATCGCTCCCGCTGCTTCGCTACCTAAGCAGAACAAAGCACACAACTATCAGCATTCTCTTCAGCACATCTACGCTTCTTTTTAGCAAATTCAGGGTCTATCGTAAATTGCTGAGTTTTTGCCTTTGGTCTAGTGCGGAGATAATAAGAGCCCGTCTTCAGTCCCTTAGAGTGTCCGTAAAAATGCATAGAGGACAACTTCTGGAAGTCAGGCTCCTCCATAAATATATTGAGACTCTGTGTCTGACAAATGTATCGCCCTCTATCAGCCGACATATCTATAATGTTCCTCTGCTTAATCTCCCACGCCGTCTTATAAATCGCCTTCAAATCATCGCTAATCTCAGGGATATTTTGGACGCTGCCTTCGTGTAAAATAATGGTATCCTTCAGTTCCTTGTTCCACAATCCTCTATCAATCAAATCGTTAATCAGGTATTTATTGATAACAATAAACTCCCCGCTTAATGTCTTGCGTTGAAAGATGTTGTTCGTGAATGGCTCAAAACTCTCATTAAATCCCATAATTTGTGAGGTAGATGCTGTAGGCATAGGTGATATCAGTAGGCTATTACGAACCCCATATTCCATAATATCGGCACGCAATTTATCCCAATCATACCTAGTATTAGGAGACTGGGCTCCATTAGGAGACTTGGCGACGCTAGGAGACTGGTCGTCCCATAAATCAAACTGGAATAAACCCTGAGACATCGGGCTACCTTCAAAGGAACTGTAAGCACCAATATACTTGGGGTTCGCTATGTCCCTCTCAAACTCATTCACATAGTTCTTAATATCCTCGTCAAGTATCTTACAATTTATATTCTTAATATCATTAATAATACCACGGCGTTTCTTTGCTAATTCCATAGATGCCTCCACAGCTGCGTGATAGATTGTCTCAAAGATATCCTTGTTTAACTGTTTAGCCTCTTCGCTCTCAAAAGGATATCGCAACTGAATAAACACATCAGCCAATCCTTGGACGCCTATCCCGATAGGTCGGTGCTTCAGGTTGCTACGGCGTGCCTTCTCAACAGGATAGAAGTTCTTGTCAATAACCTTGTTAAGGTTCTTGGTGATAACCTTGGTAATCTCGTGTAGTTTCTCAAAATCAAAGGAACGCTCGCAGCCTTCGCCTTCGCTGCCGCTTTCGCTTACATAACTAGGCAGACAGATAGAAGCCAGATTACATACACCAGTCTCTTCAGGAGACGAATAAATAAGCACCTCAGCACACAGGTTGCTAGATTTAATAGTTCCTAGATTTTTTTGGTTGCTCTTCTTATTCGCAGCATCCTTGTATAGGATATAGGGCACGCCTTGCTCTATCTGTGCCTCCAAAATCTTGAACCACAAGTCTTGTGCTTTCACCTGCTTCGTATATTTGCCTTCGCTCTCGTATTTCTCATACAACTCCTTAAATTCGTCGCCATATACATCGCTAAGCCTAGGACATTTATCGGGACACATAAGAGACCATTTGCCTTCATTTTTCACACGCTCCATAAAGAGGTCTGATATCCACAACGCCAAAAACAAGTCCCTACATCTATCCTCTTCGCTACCGTGATTTTTCTTGAGTTCCAAGAAACTCTCAATATCGTTATGCCATGTCTCCAGATAAACTGCGATACTCCCTAGCCGTTTCCCTGCTTGGTCTATATATCTAGCCGTATTATTGAAGACGCGCAGCATCGGGATAATCCCATTAGATGTTCCGTTCGTTCCTCTAATATGGCTGCCGTTCCCTCGTATTTGGTGAATATGTAGCCCGATACCTCCAGCATACTTAGAGATTAGTGCGACTTCTTTTAGCGAATCAAAAATACCAGAAACGCTATCGTCATTAATACTACACAGGAAGCAACTGCTTAATTGCGGGCGATTTGTTCCAGCATTAAAGAGCGTAGGCGTAGCGTGAGTGAAGTATTTTTTACTTAATAAATCGTATGTCTGTAGAACCTCCTTAATGTCGTTTCCGTGTATCCCAATAGCGACACGCATCCACATATGCTGCGGACGCTCTATAATCTTCTTATTGATACGCAGCAAATACGCCCGTTCTAGCGTCTTGAACCCGAAGTAGTCAAACAAGTAATCCCGCTGATAATCAATACAGGTGTTTAGTTTCTCCTTGTTCTTGCTAACGACATTATATAACTCTGCTGACACTAGCGGAATAGGGTCGCCGTGGTTATCTACATTATTATATAGCGTCTGGATGGTTTCGCTAAAAGACGGCGATGTATTCTTGTGGTGATTAGAGACGATAATGCGAGACGCTAGGATGCTATAATCGGGATGCTCTATAGACAGACTGCTACACAAGTAGGCAGCCAGTTCGTCCAACTCGTATGTCTTAACACCGTCATAAATACGAGAGCAGACCTTCTGGGCTATCTCTGTGAAGTCAATAGTTAAACCAGAGGACAGGTTCTTTAACCGATTTAATACCTTGTCAAAACTGACCTCCTCTGTCTCGCCGTTCCTCTTAATAACACGCATTTCTTGTTATATCTATATATGTGATTTACTTTTATATAGGTTAGAAAAATCAAGAATAAAGAGTAATATGTTTAATTGTCGCTCTCGCTTACATCCGCTTCGCTCGCTCCGCCGTCGCTAGCGCTACCATAATTATAATCGCAAATCAACTTGCGACCTTTGGAAGAAGATACCCAGCATTCTATCTTTATCTTGCCGCTATGCTCCTTGTTATGACATTCGCCACAAATCGCCACCAAGTTATGCTTAGCGTTCTTGTGGAAAGCATCGTTAATAAACCCGTCTTTGTCGGCGGTCTGCTGATATATGATGTGGTGCGTCTCTTCCGCCTTGTTCTTATTACATATATTACACATATCTATAATGATTTTAGAGTTATACCTAGAACTCTTTTTATTTATTATATTACTATTAATACCTATTATCTCCTTTCTATTTAACTCAGCGTTTTTCATAAAATCACGAGGCATATCCAGCGTCCTACAAACATCTATTCCGTAATTATTGCTCCCTTGTCCGTCCTGAATTACCCTGTCATATATGATATTATTATTTTCATCAAAAGTAATCCGGATATGCTTGACGAACAACTTAGATTTGCTGATGTTCGCTTTAATACTCTTCAGTTTTGTCAGTTCGTGTAGATGCGAAGCGAATATAAAAGATGCTCCTTTCTCTATTAGCGTATCTATGCCGCTGGCGACAATTGATACTGCCGATATGAATTCAGTCCCGCAGCATATTTCGTCGCCAATCACTAGGCTATTCTTATTACACCTCCTAAGAATATTTCGCAACTCTGTCATTTCCACAGTAAAACTTGACATCCCTTTATAAATGTTATCTAACCCTGAAATCCTCGTAAATATGCTATGATAAGGATAATAGACGAAAGACGATGCGGCGACAAACATACCTGCTTGAGCCATAATGATATTGAGCCCTACGGCTTTCATAAAGGACGACTTGCCTGATGCGTTAATACCATATAACAGGATGCCGTTTTGGTTGAGCGATATGTTATTGCCGACATATTGGAAGTCGTCTTGTATTCTCTCAATAATTGGGTGTCGCATATTCGCCGCCTCTATGAATGAAGAATGCCCTGTCGCTCCTGCCGCTCCCGCTGCTCCTGTCGTCTTCTCGCAATCTATAATAGGACGCTTATAGCAGTAGTCAAAGGCGTTCTTCGCCGTGTTAGCAGCAATATCCACACGAACCAAATATTTAACAATTAAATCGTATGTATTCGCGACGGCGTTGCCGAACCCTAATACGAACTCCTTGTAATGCTTTAGGACTAGTGCGGATATTTGCTGGCTATACTCGGCAATTGCGTTGCTCTCCTTAACAATCGCAGGGTTCGTTAGTTTATATGTGGTGGATGAAGAAGATAGCAACTTCTTTTCAAACGAATTCATTAAATCTCTTTTAATTTTTAAAGCATTCTCATATCGTTTCTTGGTAATCGTCAAATAATAACCGTCCCGATTGTTATTCTCCACCTTACAAGCCGTCGTGTCATTATCACCGCCCACACGCGATATATTCTCGCAAGCCACATTAATGACATCTAGCGACTTATTGTATTTTTCAAAGAGCGCATCAATATCCAAATAGACGCCTTTTTTAAAGAAGTTGATACAACTGGACTTGTCATTCAGGTTTGTTAGATTGTATTTCCCTGCCTCCTCTAAATCTATAATATCAGTATATTGAGCCATTACGCTATCAATATCGGCGATTGTTATGATGCTACCGCTATCGGCGTCGCTGCCGCCAAAATCCACCATATTCCTTATTTCCATCGTAGATACCAGAGAGTCGTTAAAGGATACCCAGTCTTGAGGAGCCATCCTGTTTGTTTTCATCTTTCTCTTGAGACGCTCTAAATCCATTATAGCCGATAGGTGCTTGCGCACAATTAAATACTTGTTGTTTTTTAGTAGCACATCAACATCATCGTATGCTCTGTTAATCGCCCCTACATCTATCATCGGCTGTAGGAGCCGCTCTTTAAATGTGCGGTATCCAAAAGCCGTCGCACACCTGTTTAATATATCAGTTAAGGGCTGGTCGTCAGGATATAAACTCAGGACATTCAGTTGAATTGCCGAGTTAAACTCTATACACATATTTTTATTCATTTCAAATACTTCTGGTGCCTCCTCTAGTCCTTTCACGATATCGGCATTATGTTCGTAGGCGAACTCTAGCAGACAGCAGAGCGAGAACCTCGCATTATTATATCTTTCTAAGTTCAGTATCTCTATAATAGAAAGAAAACCCTTCTTAACCACGAAGACCTTCTCTAGTATATCTCGCTGCCTATTGATATTGCTAAAAAACGCTAGGTGTTCGTATTTGTCCCATTTGTAATGAACCCTAATGCTATTAATATTTAGATTTTTCAGTATCCGTCGCTTATAATCCTCGCCTATTACCTCGCTTATTATTATAAGTTCTGCTGGAGAATATGTGCTGATATAGCGGAACACCTCGTCATTCGCGAACTCAGGGTCGTCTTTTGTAGATGATACCTCATATACGAAGGTTTTCCCTGTGGATAAATCAATACCTGAGATGGCTGCTATAATATACCCTTCAATCACCTCGTAATATACGACCATTATATAGTTGCTGCGTTTATTCACGATATTAACATTTGTTCCGGGCGATATGATGTCTGTGACCTTGCGTTCTGGATTAGGAGGCTCCGACACCTGCTCTACCAATACAATTGTATAATTGCTCGCTAAGATTTTATCACGAAACTTAGGAAGGGATGCTAGAGGGAACCCCGCCATTACAGGATTTGCTAAGGATATCTCGGCTACCGCCTTATTCTTACGAGATGTCTGGATGCCGCACAATTCCGCTATGACATACACATCGTTATTGAGGGACGCATCGGTATTCGGGTATATCGTATAAATCTCAAAGAACGAGCCTACTTGCATCAAGACGACGCATTTGTCGCCATATTTCTCCTTATATACCTTTGTATATGCTAGGTAGTCCTCAATCATCGTGTATGATTGAAATGAATATCATATAATATATGCTGTATGTCCTTATATGGTAGCGTAGCGGCGAGTTAATACATATATTTTATATTGTATATATATAGGAAGTAAGTATAAAATAATGTCTTTTCCAGAAAATATAGAATTCCCCGCAAGATATATGACTTATAGGGAATTCTTTGATATTAATAACCTATTTGATGAAAAATACCTAGAATATAAATTTATAGTATCAGGAAATGGAGGCGTCAGTAATAAAAACGGCAGAATAAAGGAGTTAGTTTTATCATATGATGATAACAATATATTAAGAATATTTGAAAAAGAAATTTCGAATAATAAAACTGATGTAACTGACAAAATAATTTATATATACGGAACACCTATTACAAATTCTAGAGGAGATGCAGAAGCAAATATTGTATATTCTACTATAGTAGAATTAATAATAATTAATAATCAAACCGAGAGGAAAGAATATAAGAGGGATACAGAATATAGTGATAAAGAGCGAGAATATTATGGTAGTGCATTTAGTGTAAATGAATATAACAAATATAAAGATGATGGAATTACAGGCGGTCGCAAAGCATCTGTAAAGAAGGAAATATGCGGGAGACTGAGATCTATCTATAAAATACAGGGTTCAAGAAAGGAACACATTAAATACAAAGGGCGTCTTATAACTGTAGCAGATTATAAGAGACTAATGAAGAAGGCGTAATTTGGGTTATTACTTTTTACCTTATATTTTATTACAAAATATACTAGAGTTCAAGAAAAGAATCTGTGAAATACAAGGGTTTCTTTATTACCGTAGCAGAGCGAGCATTAATGAGAATAATAAAAATTGATACTGTGTAATACTGTATTATTTAATACACACAACTATAAAAGATATAATGTCAGCAACATCAACAGCAGCAGTAGCGTCGCCTGCGTCTTTTGGAGCAAAAATGTTAGAAATGAGAGACAACGAAGAGACTATGAATGTAGGAAAAAAATGGACGGTTGAAGAAGATATTAAGTTAGCCCAAGAAATTGCTGAGAATAAAACCTATGAAGAAATTGCGAAGGAACATAAGAGAACTGCGAATAGTATTAAATTAAGGGTTATATCTCATATAATTTACCCAAAAATAAAAGACAATCTAGATGTTAATATGGAAGAGGTAGCATTAGAATATAATGTTGATACTTCACAACTTATAAGACAAATAAATAAGATTATAATTAAAGGCGAACCAAAGCCAACACAGAAAGAGTATCTACCAACCAACAAAGATATACTAGATTACTTAAGGAAACTAGATAGCAAGCTTGACGAAATAAACTCCAAATTAGACAACTTAGAATACTTGCGATAGCCTGTCTAGCGGCGTAGCAAGCATTAATTATCTTATTATTCTATTCTTTTTTCCTTATATAATAAAAAATGATACAGCAACCTCCTTTAATATACAAACAGATATGGAGCACATATACATATTGCGATTGAGAGCAGGCAAGTATTACATCGGTAAGACAAAGAATGTTGATAAGAGATGGGCGGAGCATACATCAGGGTGTGGCTCAGGATGGACGAAGAAATATCCCCCAGTATCTCTGGTTAAATCTGTGGTTAGCACTTCGCAATTTGACGAAGACCGGTATGTTAAGGAGTATATGGGAAAATATGGAATAGAGAATGTTAGAGGCGGCACATATTCTAATGTGGTTCTAGATGCGAACTGTATAGCCGTTCTAGAAAAAGAAATAAGACACTCTAAGAACCTATGTGTTAGATGCGGAAGAGATACGCATTTTGTGAAAGATTGCTACGCGACAACCGATAGCGATGGCGCGGTGATTAAAGAGGCTGCTAAGGATACTGTGAAGAATGCGAAGCAGGATGTTAAAAAACCTTATGTATATAAGGCAACAGCGAAGAATAGCAAAAAGTCATCATACGATAATAATTCTTGCGACAGCAACAGCGACGACGACTATGGAGACGATAGTTGGAAGGGTAAAAAGAGCAAGGCTGTTCTTAAAAAGTATGTAAAACCTTGTGATATATGTGGTATTAAAGGACATCGTGAGGTTAATTGTTATGAGTATGACAGAAGGAATGCTTAAAAACGCTAGAAAAGGACGCCCTTTATATTAGCTCCTTTGTATCCTTAACTCTTATATCAAATATATTTTTAGCATTAGCATTTATATCAATAAGAACGCAATTCCTTTTTAGATTTTTACAAGCAATACCTGTTGTGCCGCTCCCAGCCGTTGGGTCTAGTACTAAATCTCCATAATTAGTTGAAATCGCTATAAGTCTTTCTAGAAGTTTAAGTGGCTTTTGTGTAGGGTATGTACGAGGGTCTTGTTGTGTCCGTGTAATATATGATATGTCATCCCAAAGATTAGAAAGAGGCTTGCCTTTACATTCCGTTTTATATAATTTCTTATATAGATTACCTTCTCTTTTGTCATTAGGAATAACAAAGTGAATACGATTTTCAGTAATAAGCCGTTCCATCTCATCTTTTCTAATTTTCCATCCGTAGGGGGCTTTGTAAGTTATATCATCGTTTGTAATCTCATAATCGTTCCCTGAGCGCGTTTTATCAAATCTTAGCGAACCTAGAGCATACAAACCCCTATCGTCCTTATTCTTATATGAGTTTTCAAAGTAATACGCATCAAGAGGAACATATTGGAGATTAAATATTGGGGTAGAATTATAACATCTAAATATAATATCTATAACAGCGCCTGTTTTGTTTTTAACCGTATTCTTTCCGTGCGATTTTTTCCAAAAGTTCTTCTCAATTATTTTGAATTCATTATGTAGTATCTGTTCTGGAATAAATGAATATTCGGCGGCAATATGAAACCATAATGTTCCGTCTTTGGATAAACGGCTCTTACATAATCTTATCAATTTAGAAAGCCATTCTTTATATTCCCCAGAGATTATCTTATCTGTGAAAGCGACATCATCGTCCTTATCGGCAAACTTATAATCTCTACCACTAGCATAAGGAGGGTCAAGATAAATACATCTATAACTCTTTGTATCTTCCTCAAGTAGTTCTAAAGCATCCCCTACAATATATTCTACAGACGATATCAAGGACGAAGGCTCTTCTTCTTTTTTATTATTTGCTAGAAAATCGATTAGCAGTTTAGTAATAACATCTTTATTCTTACTACTATACCCTTTAATATTATTTTCTTTACATAATGTTATCAATTCGTTCCTTGTTTTTGTTGAGTAATCCATTTGCTCTGTTAATATAATATCATTATTTAACAAGTCAATTTTTGATATTTTATTATTAGCAAACCCTATCATCATTAACAATTTATATTCTTATAACTTTATACTATACCCCATATAAAAAGAAATAATATAGGTATTTATAATATACACTTTTTATGAAATATATAATTTTATGCGATGGTATAGGCAAGCAGACTGCTACGCAGCATTCGCAGCATTCACAGCATTCGCTTCCTAAACCTTTAAACTTCATACAAGGACGCCATATGATAGAATATGTTGTAGATAATATTCCTTCCAACGAAGTTTTTATAATATATAATATATTTTTAGATGAATATAATTTCCAAGAAATACTAATAAATAAATGTAAGTCTAAGAAGTTCCACTTTTCGCAAATAGACTACCTAACACGAGGTGCCGTTGAGACGGCTTTTGTGGGAATAAATAAGTTCCTAGGCGTATGCGGAGACGATAACATCACCTTCGGCGATAACATCGTTTTTATAGATAGCGACAATCCACCTAATATTGACAAGCCTATACCTATTTTTAATAATGAGTTTATAGGATACAACCAGACAACCCATAGCATTTGTTATGGTCTTTGTGGCTTTAAGAATGTTAATACATTTTTAAAATATGTGAAAATACTCTTAGACGCTAGCGGCGACGTCGCATCCGCTAGCGAATTCAACTTCTCAACACTCTATAATCTTATTACAAATAGCGGGGTTAAGGTAGAACATTACCATATAGATAACCTAGATATCACTAATAAAAACAAACTTAGAATATGCTTTGACCTAGATAATACGCTAGTTTCTTATCCTACAATCGCTGGCGACTATTCAACGGTTAAGCCAATCGCCCACAACCTCTCGCTATTGAAGAGGCTAAAGAATGACGGGCACGAAATCATCATTTATACGGCACGAAGAATGAAGACGCACGGCGGAAATGTAGGCAAGGTTATAAAGGATATCGCAGGTATCACTATTGATACTCTAGAAAGGCTCAATATAGAATATGACGAATTGATTTTCGGCAAACCAATCGCCGATATCTATATAGATGACCGTGCGATTAACCCCTATATTAATGATATATCCTACTTTGGGTTATCCTATAACGGCGGCAGTAGCGACAGCAGCGGCGCTTCGCAGTTTATACCAAACAAAATCAAGAATAACAAGTATAACCAAATAAAGCGTTATGGCGAACACATCATTAAAACGGGACCTCTTAACATATTAAGAGGCGAACTCTATTATTACCAAAATATACCTAGCGGTTTTGAAAATTACTTCCCTAGGCTGATAGATTATAAGGAGTATGAGGATACGATTGAAATGAAGATAGAGTATATTGAAGGCATACCTTTATATTACCTGTATAAGAACTGTCTATTAACCTACAGACATATTGACGACCTGTTTGATATTCTAGATAGGCTACACAAGCATAATTCGCTTCATAATTTGGCTCCGGCTAATCCCATAGTAATAACTAGCGATAATGTTAAAAACAATTATATAAAAAAGTTAGAGAACAGGTTTAATATACAGGACTATTATTTTGAGGATGCTAGGGATGTGCTAAAGGATATTACAGAAGGCATAGATACGCATTTTAATCCCATAATATCTCCAGTAATACACGGCGATTTCTGGTTCTCTAATATTATTTTGTCTTACGAGGGATGCGGATGCGGCTATAGGTTAATAGATATGAAAGGGACTATTGACAATATCCTAACGGTTAATGGCGATATATACTATGATTACGGCAAATTATACCAGAGCATCCTAGGATATGACTTGGTATTGAATGGAAGCGAAAGCGGCGATAGCAGCGATAGCACAGACCAAACCAAAGAATATATACAATCTATGAAAGCCTACTTTCTCCAAAAATGTATTGCTAAACGGCTGGATATCACCTATCTTAAATGCGTGGTTAAAGGTCTGGTATTTGGGACGATGCCCTTCATTTCCCATTATAGCAGGGATATTAAAAACAATATATGGGAACTCATTAAAGGCGACTTGCTAAATTCGGCAGATATCTAACGCCTGAATGTCTTATATACAAAGCGGTCGCTAGGTAAGTTGTGGATATTCGCAAAGTCGTCGCCATTCGTCCAATTGCCTATCTGGTAATAATAGCCGGTTAGATTGAGGGCGATGGTATGTAAGGCGAACTCCTCGATACCCCAATTAAAATTAAAAAGGTCTTCTTTAATATCCTCATTTTTATTTAGAAAATCTACAATTTTTGCTGAGGATATATAGTCAAATGCTATTCCTTCGTGGTGCTCGTAAGACCTACAAAATACCCAATCATTTTCTATAATATGTCGGCTCAGTTTTGCCTGTAAAAAGATGCTCCAGTGCCATTCATTCTTATTTAAGGCGGCGTAAGTAGTCCCCTCGCATATCCTAGGCATCTCTTTATAGTTGCCCTCGTGTAGTTTATTGTAAAAGAGGTTTCTGCTTGACAACACTATAAAATATTCAAATTCATAGTTCTTCACAGCATACTCCATATTAAGATAGATACCTTTGGTTAATGTGCCGTGATTGTGGATTTTATTTATATGCTCTGGGTATAATACGACATTCGGCTTAGTCCTTAATAGGTCGCTGTTGCTTATCTCGTTATACATAAGGTCGTTGGCGTTTATTATAATCACGAAGTCTAGCGAGACATTTGCCTCAATATCCTCTATCTGTTTTTGTAAGAATGCTAGGTTCTCGTGAGTGTTTATAGAGAATATGATGGCGGGCATTTGGTGGTTATGCTATGTATATATTGTATTCCTTTATATTATCTTTATTTCTTTTTCTTTGGGGCGGCTTTAGCTGCTTTAGGTTTAAGTTTAGTAGCATTAGAAGAGGATTTAGGTTTAGGTTTTGCGGCTTTTTTAGCGATTGCTTTAGCTGCCCTTGTTGCTCTAGGCTTAGCAGCATTAGCGGCTCTTCTAGATTTAGAAGCCTTTTTACCACCTGTAATAGTTTCATTTCCAAAATCAATCTTCATAGCAGTATTAGTCATATTATTATAAACAAATTCTACATAACTCTCATATAGTTTTTCTGTGTTAGTCATATTATTATCATTCTTACACAAAGTTAGATATATATGCGTAGATAATAAAGTAATAAACACCATACATATAAATTTCTGGTAAAATGTAGCAGTTTTTAAAGCAGCATCTATAGTATTCTTAACAGTTCTTTTTACAATACTTGTCATAGAACTTCCTATTTGCTTTTCGATGCTTTTATTTTCACCACCGATACCTACAAAACTAACTATTCCTTCAATTACACCGTTATCGTGTGCTTCTCCTAATAAACCTAGTTCTTCTTTAATTTCATTTAAAGTAAGTATGTTTTCATTACCACTTCTTGTTATATATCCAATAATTTTAGAACAAATACCTACAGTATTTTGGTCTGTATTTTCTGGTATTGCTACTGTTTCTGCTAACTCGCTAAAAAGACTTTTGTTAGCAAAGGCTAGTATAGGACACATAAAACTAGCCAATTTTATCAACCCTGATATACTATTCATATCTCTTTTAAGGATTACTTCTCCAACAAATTCATTAAAATCAGTATCACAACTATCTTTACCATCTTCATTACTACATAAATTCTTAATATCTTCTAGTAATAATAAAAACTCGGTGTCCTTTATCCCGTCTTCATTAGTTAATTTTAAATTTAATTCTAATTTTTTTATAGAGCATTCAATACATTTAATTTGTTTTTGTAATTTATCAATATCAGTAGAATTTGTTGTATCGGCAGTTATTGGGTTGATTGCTGTTTTTTTAAGAGTTTTATACTTGCCTATTATAGAATTAGCAAATTTTGCGTTTTTTATAGCCTTTGCGGTTTCTGTAACTCTATTATTAGGAACTTTACCGTAATTCCATGCTCTTCTATTTATTTCTGGTTGTTTGGCGTGTTGTTCATCGTTTGTTTCGGTGGTTTGGTTTCCAGTTAATATTTTTCCATCATCCCCTATTAAAAAAATTTCTCCTTCTTTAATATTACTTAATTTAGTTCTCGTTTCTTTTAAATTTTTTTTTTGTTCTTCCCTTATAGCATTTTCAGCCATAAATTCATCCTTCTCCTTCTTTGCTTCTTCTGGATTAATTTTGGGAATTAAAGCTATTAACTTTTCTAAGTTATCTCCTATCTGTTTAAATAAATCCATCCTCAAATATTTATAACACCTTCTATATAAATAAAATTAAAAAAATAAAAGATATCATCCTCGCTGTCGCATAGCTTCGCTCCTAAACGCAATATTTATCTATAGCGTATTGTTGGGATATCTGTTTAATCTTCTTAAAACCGTAAGAGACCTTCATTAATTGCTGCTGTGAATTTAACTTAGACGCTTGTGCTCGTAGTTCTTTCAGTTCCTTCTTGGCTAAAAGATATGCCGACGACATCTTCAGTTCAGCCAAAGCCTTCCTTCTCTCAACCTTATCTGTTATTTCACCAATCTTTCTTTGAGATGCCTTGTATTTCTCTTCTAACTCTACAATACTTTTTCTTAATTCCTTAGTCTTTTCCTTTAAGTCATTCTTCTTAATTGCGAATACCTTGATATCTGCTCGCTTTTCCTTGTTCTTCTCCTTGTTATCCTTGATGCGTGCTAGCCCCTTATTATATTTTGCTATTTCGGCTTCTAGAGCCTTCTTTCGCTCCATCATCTTTTTCACATTAGAATTAGACTTCGCCTGCCTATTCTTGTTAGCACAGCGTAGCATTTCCATATCATTCTCTCTATCTATCTTCTTCAATAACTCATTATATTCTGCTAGCGCCTTGTCATTACAGGCTTTCACCATATCCTTAGGCTCCTTCTTACATTTCTTTTCACCTTCCTTACGCTGGCTCATTATATTTTTAGAGGCTGCCTTGTAATTTGTAGCCGCCATTTTAACACACGCCTTCAATTCCTTCTCGTGAATATCTAGTGCCTTCTCCTGCTTTAGCAACTCCTTCAATTCGCTTTTAATCTCTTTCATATTATCCTTATCCGCCTTAGACATCTTCAGTTTTGCTCCTGATGCGTCCGCTGCCGCTGAGCCTGATGCCGCTGCGTCTGCTGCCGCCTTATCTTCTTTCTTTTCTAGAGACATCTTAGCATATACATTCTTTATTACAGGGTGGGCAAAATTGCGGGCATCTTGCGACCTGTTTAGATAACTGATATAACCGCTAACCTTGTCTTGGAATTGGCGAAGCCCTACCTTCGTAAAATACCCGCCGTCATCTAAGTATGTGCTAGAGAATTCGCTGAAATCAGTATCAAACTTGGTATCTTCTCTTAATAAATTCAGCAATTTTATCATCTCCATACCGTCCTCTGTGAATGGCGTAGCGGTCATCAGCAATACCCGCACACTATCCGCACCGGACTTGTCATAGGACTTCTGTATCATCTTTTCTAATATATTGGTGTTCGCTTGCTCGCTCTTCGCTACTGTCGGTGAGTATAATTTGTGTGCCTCGTCTATTATAAGTAGCGTCTTGCGTAGCGGGTCGTCGCTTCCATTACGCCTAACCATCTCATTATATACCTTATTCTTCTTTAAAAGCATATTACTAAACTGCTTATAGGATATGGGCTCAATCCAATTTCCTGATATATACTTGGATTTTGAGGTTATCTTATTGGGTAATACCAAGCCGTTCTTTATCTTCTCTTGAATACTTATGCTACATACTTGACCGAACATATTTTTCCAAATATCGGTCTTTAATGTATGTCTAGTCACCCATAATATCGTGTAATTTTCTTTGTCAAAACTGGTAGTCGCTGTAGCAATCGCCGTGCAAGTCTTACCAGTTCCCACGCTGTGATGTAAAAGCAATCCCTTATATGCCGATTGCGGCTGAAAATAATGCCTTACAAAATCTTGCGTAGGCGTGAAGGATACGATGTTGCCGTTTGTGCCTCCGCCGACACATTTATTCTCGAATACTAATGGGGGGTATTTAAAGGCATTAAAATTCTTCTTTATATACTCTTGCATCTTCTCTAAGTTCATTATTTTTGCTGGAGGGGATGCCTTAGCACTCTTAGGTTTGCCTGCGGCTCCGCCTCCTCCGCTGCTACCCTTGCTGCCGCTACCCTTGCTGCCGCTACCCTTGCTGCCGCTGCTCTTCAATATATTCGCAGGTTTCTCTATAGCAAACTGGTGGATAGCCTTGTTTAACTCTTTATCAACCGACGCACCTATCGTCGCACTCTCTAATTGGTTAGCGAATATTATTTTACGCATATCTAGATTAGATTTCTTAATATACAGTTCAAATAATGTCTCAGCATCCATATATTTTTGTTTTAACTCTTTGGGGATTACTACATCATACTTAAAAACATATAGCGGCCAACCATAGCGAGGATGGAACTCTAAACCTTTTTGTCCGCAGAAACGAGTAGCACGCCCGATAGCCTGTTTTTCATCCGCATTAACCGCTAGCGGCTCAAAGAGGTGCACATACTTAACATCAAATAAATCTATGCCTTCCTTAAACCCTTGGTCTAATATGATGAACCTGATTAGTTCCCCGTAGGTATTGTCGGGGCGTGAATTGAACTTGTCTAGCACCGCCTTTCGTATCTTGGTATTAACAGGGCGTTCAAAAAAGGATTTGCTTAGCAGAGCCGCATAGTTGTTGTTCTTGGTCTTTCGCAGTTCGCTATCATCTACCATAGAAAATCCTCTGCCTTGAGGGTGATATATTAGGTTCATTCCGCTAGCTGTTAAAGCTGATGCTAATATTTTTGCCCCGTATGTGCTGCGATTCACATCGGTGAATATAAGATGCTTGTGTAATTTGCCGGACAGCCGCATATCCTGTTCGTCTAATAACTTGATTTTGTTTAATAATAATTTCAACTTCGGCGAAGCGTCATTAGCAATATACAACTTCAACATATCGGGATTGAAGTCCTTCTTATCCACCAAATGAAACGACTTAGGCACCGTAAAATTTGTGCGGTTCCTTATACACTCAGCCCTCTTACTATTTCCTTCTTTCCTGAAATAATCATCGTAATCTATGCTGCCGCTGCTAGCTCTACTCATATTGTTAATCCTGTCAATTCTATATAAATAAAAATAAATTAATCTTCAAAAGTCGCCCTAAACATTAGCACGACATATCCTTATATCCTCATTAAGCCCCTCATTAGTTTCTTATAATCTGCTACGGTTATGAGCGTGCCTTTGTATTTAATATGGTCTTTGTTAGAACCCTTAACCTTGTAGATACACCGTTCTTTCCCTAGGATTACCTTTTTGGACTGCTTAGCGACATTCGTAGGTTTAGCGTGATTCGCAGGCTTACGAACAGCTTTGGATTTCTTGCCTCCTTTAATACCTAGGTCTATTTTAATATTTTTTAATTTATCAAAGTCTTCCTCAAATTCTGTAATATCTGTTAAATTTTTTATCATTAATGGTAAAACACTATTAATAAATTCTATTAATACTCCATCTGTTATTTCTACATTATTGTCAGCATTATATTTTAATTTGGTATATAAGGTGCTTATTTCTACGCCTAATATTGATGCTGCTGTAGAACAAATAGTGCTTCTAAATCCACCAGTACATTTTGTTTTTATTAAATCAATTATTTTTCCGTATCTGCTTTTTAAATCCTTTATATCCTTTCCAACTAAAATAGGCAACGATGTATCAATATCAGGTATTCTATTTACTATACTCATCCTAGTTTTAAATGCGCCTTTATTGCTTTTGTTATTACGATTATCATTAACATTTTTTAGAATACTTTCAAAAACTTTATCAAACTCGCTAATGATTACCGCATTACTTTTTTTAGTATTACTAACAACCAATTTAACACCTTCTTTTTTTGGAGAATTGTCTTTGCTATTTTTGTGAATTAAAAATGTAGAAGCCCTTTTTGTTTTTCCTAACACAGGTGTCATCGGTCTTGCGGTTGCAGGTCTTGCTGTGAAAGGTCTTGCTGTGAAAGGTCTTCTTAAATTTATTAGATGCTCGCTAACTTTTTTAAACAAACTTCTTTTTTTGAGGTCTTGTTCTCTTCTTTTGGCTTCTAATTCTAATTCTTTTTTCCTTTCTGCCTTTTGTAAAGCAATCTTATTAGCAATAGATTTTGACAAATTTTCAATTTCTTCAACGGTTAGCACAATATCTTCATCTTCTTTCTTATTTTTATCTTGATTAGATATATAATTTATAAATAAAGCCCATTGATAAAATAAGGTGTGTTCTTCCTTATTAATATCTTCATTTATCTTTAATTTTTCAGCGATGCTTCCTATATAGGTATCAACATCTTCTTTTAAATTATCAAAATATTCCTGTATTAATTTCAAGTTCCCACCCTTGAGTAGCCGCTTCCTCTTTAAGCCTCTAGGTTTCCTTTGTCTCTTAATTTCCATATATAAATATATCTATATACTATAAATATATTTATTGTATAGCCTTCCTATTTTCTCTTCTTCTTCTTTTTGCCGCTACCGCCGCTACCGCCTACCTCCATAAATCTACCAGTAGCGTTAGTAGCGTTTCCGCTGGTGCCTCCGTCGTTTCCCGCAACACTACTGAATAATATATAATAAAATACGCAGATACAGAAGGTCTTCGACAATATATTCCAATTCAATTTTTTAGATATCTTTTTAGATTTTATAACTAGATATTTACACAGCACCTTTTGTAATGTTATCACATTCTGGGTCATCTTACCTATCTTCGCAACAGATATCTCAGCACCCTCTCTAGCGATGCCTGTATAGGTGTCAAAGGCATCGCTAGAAATAATATTTAAATCCATTAGCGTATCAATCTTACCTGCACCTTCGTCGCCATTCTCTACAAAGTAGTTAATAGCACCTGACAAAGTCGCTAAATAACTGGTCGTCTTATTTATAGCATCGCCAACCAATTCACTAGATATCTCCTCAGTATTAATATTTTTTAAGAACCCAATATTACACGCAGATAGCAAGGGACATACGATACTTATAACATTTAATATGTATTTAAAGCGATTATCCGCCCGCTTATTATCTACACTCCTAAGAAAATCCATAATATCATCTAGATTGCTAAAAGACAGCTCGCTACAATCTAATATATCCTTCTTCAATTCCCCAAACTCCTTATTACCCATTATTTCTCCATCAACCAACTTTAATTGCAACTCTATCTTTTTTATAGAGCACTCAATAGCAACTAGTCTTCTTTCAATCGCATTTGATCCTAATGAGGATGGTAAAGATGCCGCTCTCTCTGCTCTCGCCGCACTAGCCGCACTAGCCGCACTAGCCGTATTCTTACGATTACCCATACTCCTATTTGCGGCTAGTGCTCTTCTAGCAGCCTCTTTTAAAGTAATAGGCATATGTTATCTTCTATTATATATAAAAGAAAAACATATTTGTATATGGCGAACATACATATAAGATGTTATTAGATATTAGTTATAATATATATCTATCATATATATCTATCATATATATCAAATGAATACCCGTATAAATACTTGTATATTTACGCATAATTATTTACAGGAATTGCCTGACGACATCAAGATACTCATCTATAACCGTGTGTATAAAGACAACTTCACATTTGTATTAAAAGAGTTTCAAGCATATCTCACCAACCTCAAGCATTTCAACAACCTCAAGCATTACCTAGTATATCAAGATGAACCTAAAATAAATCTTTTACATTTTCTCTCACAAAATATATACACCGGTGATGCTAAGGCTAACGCCAGAGGGGCTAATACTAGCCTACTTTCCTTATATAAGAAACATTTGATGATAGCAGGCTTTAAAAGGGTAAGAACAATCAAGATACCAGCGAACCTATACAAGCATTTAGACAAGATAATAGCCAATACCTTTATTAAATTTATGAATAAATCCAAGTATAATGGGGACTTATCTTCGAAGATATACATAGATGATACTGGCTACTATTATGTATTAGAATATGACAGATACTTTTTATGCTTCGCCGACCTCTATCTAACGCTCTTAACATTCTGGAAATTTATTAGAATAAAACTATACGAATTCTATGATATACATAGAGACGCTTATAACCTGTATATTACCAATCTGCTGAAGAGCGATTATGATACCGGATTATATATATGGTTAGGCGGCAATATAACCGACGATATACTAGCAACCAATCTTGTAAAACTGAAAAACGAAGATCCTTCAATATACAGAAAAATTATAAGACAACGCAGGACTATTAGCAAAAGCGAGAACCTTTATTTAAACTTTGAGGTTCGCAATAATATTGACAGTTATAGCATAGTGAATGAGGCGATTATAATGCGACTTAAAGAGATATAATGAATGTAATGAAATGTAATGAATAATGAAAATTACTTAGTCGCCTTCGCCTTCGGCGTCTTGACAGACAGCTTGTTATTTAGCATCTGTATATTCTTGTCTGTTAAGCGTTCAGCACTTACTGATTTTTTTGAGAGTTCAGCTATGAGGTCTTTGTAATAAGCGCCAGCGGCGCCGGCAGTATCGGCATTTTTGATTTTAGAAATTTCAGCGTGTTTGGTATAATACAAATTGTATATCGCAATATATTCTTTGTTTTTCTGCCATGCATCCCCGTTAATATTATAGATAGGTATGGTATTATCGCTCATATATTTTAGAATATCCTTATCATCAAATATTTGCGGAGACATCTTGTATCTAGTAATACACTTCTCATATATATCATAGTAAGGCGTGTAATTATAAACAGGACATACAAGTTGCCTGTTCGTATAGGCGAATATATTGTCCTTTATATCGTCTATAAATATAGTCCTGTTATTTAATACATATTCGGCGATATCGCCATCATTCAAAGAGGGATACCTTTTAGCAAGAGAGCTGATTATTGTAGGATATATATTCGCTAGCGACTTTTTCATAGTTAATTTCATAGAGTTCTCTCTGGTAAAAAATGGGCGATTAACTTTAATTTTTAGTGCCTTCTCTAAATTCTTCCCTATAAAATCATTAGTCCAAGAATAGGCACTATTCGTATAGAAGAATACCTCGGCAGCACCCGCTCCGCCTGTCGCTGTCTTGAACTTCTTATCACAAAAGTTTATAAAGTCGCTAACATTCGGTCTCAATAAACCGTCCTTCAATACATCTTGGATATCTAAGAAGTCCATAGAGGGACATTTAGCATTAACGCCTTTTTTCTTACAAACATTATATATATATTCTAAAAGTGCTATCTCTCTAGATACGATACCTATGTCTCCTATTATGGTATTGTCTATATCAAAAATAATGATGAATGGTAGTTTTTTCATAAGCCTATTATAAGGATATAAATATATAAATATATAAATATATAAATATATAAATATATAAATATATATAAATATTAGCACTTTATTATATATAATAAGAAAATAACAATAGTAATGGAGGTAGCGTCAGCATTTGAAGATGTCCTCAAAAATCTCAAGGGTATTGATACGGATAAACTCAATCTAAGCAACGATATTAAACTAGGTTTCTATAAGTATTACAAGCAGGCGACTGTAGGCGATTGTAATATCCCTGAGCCATACACTATCTATTACACAGCGCACGCTAAATGGGCTGCTTGGAAAAGCCTAGAGGGAATGGCGATTGAGGATGCTATGAAGGAATATATAAACTATTATAAGAATTATATTATTACGAGCGTGTAGATGCGAGGGAGCGTGTAGATGCGAGGGAGCGTCCTTAGATTATTCCTAGTATAGCTGAGATAAGTTCGTTGATAATCAGTATAGCATATGTTATAGCAATATCTATTTGTTTTTCCATATACGGATATTTCCCTGATTTATATAATAATAACAGGACTATTAGTATATATATAATGGTAATCATCATATCTATCGCAAGATAAAAGTTAATCTTATATACAACCCGATTGATAACGGCGAGTGTCTTGTCTTCCTGATAGTAATCGCTAAATCCATTAGCGAACCCATCTATATTCTCTTTAATAGTGGTTATTAATGTATATAAAGGATTGGTTGTAGGAACTACTGTATTTTTATAATTAACTAACTCGGCGATTATAGAGGTTTCTTTTTCACTTTTAGGCGAATTATTCTTGTCCTTAGCCATCTTTATATACTTTAGCATTAAATCGGCGTTGCTGTGTAATTTTAGTAGCACTTTATTTTTATCGGTTCCTACTGGTAATAGCAGTTTAACTGCGAAGGCACCTCTAATATCTTTAAACATCTTCCTAACATCAGGCTCTAAACTGTCTATTAGATTGTTGGGGTCGTCATCGGCAGCGACGGCATCACCGGCGCCAGCGGCATCCTTTTTATATTTGCTATAGAGGTTATTAAACAGGTTTAAATATATATTATTCAATTTATGTATTATAAAGGGGTCTTCAATACTATTTGTAATAACATAGTTATAGATTAGATATATGAATATCTGGTGCCCTAGCAGCCTTTGCTTTTCCGCATCTAACTCTGCTAAGGGTGTATTATAAATATGCTTTAGCAATATATTAATATCTCCTGTCTTCTCCAGTTTTGTAGGTACTATAAACTTATTATTATTTAATATGCCTTCGTTCATTAGTAGCAATATGTTAGGTTCGCCGGAGGTATTATTCACAAGGATTTTGGAAATATCCAGAATATCAAATGACATATTATTCAAGTCTGTTAGGAATAGAGATATATTTGTTGTCGTATCCGTATATTTTTTATCCACCGTTTTAGTATGTATATAGTTAATAGAATTAGACACAATCGTATCTATGGTCTTGTATTTGTTCTCTCCGTCTTCCCCAGCAACTCCAGCTGTTCCTTCTTCACCCGCATAGATATCATATAGTTCCGCATAGATATTCTTATTAAAGAAATATGTATATAGATAACTATGGGCGTATATGTATAAAAAGACTACTATAATTATATAGTATATATAGGCATCGTTCGCTAGTATTTCGCTAAGCAGGAACCCGCAAGTATCGTCATTACAGTTGGGTATAGCTATCATCCCTATATAAAATAAATTATATAGCAGCATAATAACAATTATTAAGACTATCGCTAGCAGCAGTTTAACGACATAGTTATAATATATTATGGTCTTGTGAAGATACAGGCTTGACGAGTTTGTATCATAGTATTCCTTTATGACTGTTTTACCGTTAGCGCTTGCGTTATCATTTATGTTCTTAATATAGTTCAGCAGCCTGAACTTATACTTGGTGCCTAAAATGATGTCGTCAGGGACATCCGCAGTATATTCATAAATATTATCGCTAATACAATAGACCGTGAATAGGATATAGTTTATAATGTTAAGCATCAATATAATAACCGATATAAATAGAGTAATTAATATTATAGAAAAGATAACAAAAATAGTGGTCTTATAAGTATCATTACATACATCCATTTATTTAGATGTTATTATATATATCTCTTTATTTTATATTTATAAATTAAATCTAATGTAATGTAATCTAATGTAATCTAATTGAACCCGAAAAGTATTATAGGACACGATATAAAATAATATATTAGCAATAGATATATTCCGTAGTTATTCAAGTAGCAGGTGAAATTGTATATGTTAAAGTAGTTGTCGTCAAACTCCTTGCTCCAAAATACGCAGATTTTTATTAGCATATATGCGAATATAAGAACTGCGTATATTATAACGAAGTTGGTTAATAATACGCTATACATATAATACATATAGTAGTTGTCATAAATCTCCTTGTATAACTTAATGGCGACCATAAACGACTTTTGGGTGCTGTCGTATTTACGCATCATCTCTATGGTATCGCTGTCCTTATATTCTTTCATCTTGTCTAAAATCGCTTTTAAGTTCGTTTTATGTGTCGCTGCGTGCGGAGCATCAGCGGAGCTATCTTTCATTATTTTTGTTAAATCATATATTAGAGCGTCCAAGGGTCTTAGAGCTATGTTGTTATTATGGTTATATCTAGCAATAATATAGAAGTCTTGCTTGTCCTTGATTTGTTGGATAATTATTGGTATAATCTTGCCTTTATGGCTATCAGGAGGTGCTCCGCTCTTATTTTGGACGGATACTGGGTTCGCTTCATAGACCTCTTTAACAATATCCAAGATATCGCTTTTAATTAGCGAGAATTTAGCATCATTCAGTATATAGTATGTTAAAGAATATTTAAAAACATTATTGGGGTTCGCAAAATAGTTGGCGTCCTTGATACTAATAACATAACTTTCGCCTAGTTCATATTTGCCGTCGTTCATAGTCTTCAAATAATAATCATATAACAGGTCGTAGTCTAGGTTCTCTAATAATAGGGTTTTTAGCCGTGCCTCTTCTTCATATAATTTGTTGTCGCCACCCTTATCATAATTATACCAATACATATAGGCTCCGCCGTAAATAAATGCGAGGACAAATATGATATAAAGAAAGGTATTGACAAAAGCGAATTCCACAGAGCCGCCATAATTATTATTTAGATACCCGAAATTCATATGGTTTGTTATGACATATCCGGCGTAAGCCAATAGAGATAGGGCGACCAATAATACGGTAATTATAAATTCAATCCCAAAGAACCCATAGAACATCTTGTTAGTATAAAAGTATTTAAAGAAGCTGCTGTTAGACATATAGTTTGTCTTGTCGTAGTTTATTTTTTTAGATAAAAACAGAAAGGTATTAAAGTATATAGATAGTTTATATGCTGACAGTATTATAAACGCCAATAATAAAATTAAGGCGACTATTATAACTAGCATTTTTATAAGTTTCTTATATATATATATTATAAAAATAACCAAATAGGAACCCTTAGCTACTTAAGGAACCTTAAATCGCCTTAAATATCCAGAGAAGTAAAAATATTGTTATGGGATAACTTAAACGCAGCAATATTTCTTGGAAGTCTGTTAGCACATTATCATTTATGTATCGTGATAGGTAGTGGGTTAGCATACGGTCAATAGAGATACCTAGGACAATTACTAGCGAAAATAGAGCAAGTTTAATAACCTCTGTCTTCTTAAGGTTCATTCTATCTAGAAAGTTATATTCGGTCTTTCGCCTGTATGCGGCGGCAGCAGCGGCTTGCTCGTTAGCCTGCTGAGGGTTCATCATTTGTTGCTGGAGTTGCTGATTAGCCATCTGCTGGGCTTGCTGTTGAGCCATTTGCTGAGCCATCTGCTGCTGTGCTATATTCATAGATTGGCTTTGCGGAGGCGGCAGGGCGGTGTGCGAAGCGTTATGCTTGCTATCACTATCATTACTGAGAGCCATTTGGTGTAGTTGCTGGCTTGATATTTTTGAGGAATATACATTTTCTTTTCTATCAATAACAGAGTTATCACTTAATAAATTATCACCGCCATATAATAGGTTAAGTTCAGTCATTTATTATTATCTATTTATCTATACTATATACACACAATAAATAATAATCTTATCTTTTAACAGAATAAATATATTATAATTAATAATGAAATATATAGATTATGAGAACCTATTTGTATATATGTCTTTAATATTTGCTTTCTGTATCTTTATAATACTTCTATATGGCTGTGCTTTCACAAATAAAGGGAGCCAAATATACGAGAACTTTTTAAATGAAGATGACAAAGGTGATGTTAAGTCGCAGGTGCTCGCTCTATTAAAGGATTTAGAAACAAAAGATACCACATCAGCAGAAAATAAAACCAAGATAACTGATACTATAGAGAAAATCAATAACAACAATATTAGTGTTGCTGAATTAAAAACAATTATTGACCTATTAAAAGATATGATGCAGCAGCAGTCTAAGGAAAGTTCTAGTAAATCATCTAATAAACCTGATACTGCTAAAGCTACAACGCCTGCTACCGCTGCTAACACCACTAAAGCCTCTACTACATCTACAAAGGATACTAGCGAAACAGCCGCGGCAGCTACAGCCGCTACCGCTGCTACCACAGCTTCCGTTCCCTAATTATATTCGTTCGCTTCGTCCGCATCATTAGCATCTTCACTAGCGTAATCGTCAGTAGCTTCATCCGCTTCGGCGTCTTCATTTTCCATTATAACATTTGTCATCTTATTATTTTGATAGTAATTATTAGACTGTTGTAATTCTACGCCTCTTTTATTATAGAGGTTCTCTTTTATTTTGTAGTCATCTATATTGTCTCTAGAGAAATCCTCGTCTCCGTCTCCGCCGCCTTCGTCGTCATCGCTATCGCCTTCAATCTCTTCTTGTTTATAGAGATAGTCTAGGTAATTCATCTTATATTCAGGGTTTAATATAGAATTCTTCGGGATATTCTTTTGGACGGGCTCATAATAAAAAATCGCAAATATAATATTATGGTTTAATCCTTTAAAGTCATATAGGCGCCCTTTATTTGTTTCAAACCTCAAGGTCATACGGGACAGCTTGCCGATTGGGTGAAACTCACGAACAGGTATTTTGGTAATCGTCAGTTTCTCGCTGTTAATACCTATGCTATCAACACGGAACTTCGCGAGACCCAGCGTATTTTTAGAATATGACAGCGACCTATAGAGATGCTCTTCAATCTCAGGGCATCTCATAATTATATATTTATTACCTATGAAATAGACGATACCCGGCGATGTTATGATATATTTATTCTCGCTACTAACATCAAAATCATAAGTCGCATTACTCCTGCTGTAAAACATCTTCGCTAGCACGCTTTCCGTCGTCGTATATGGCTTGCTAATATATTTGTCCTCGTTATTCGCCGTCGGGTATAAATCAAACCCCAAGTTTTCAGCCAAAGTGCTCCTTTTCATATCAACAATCAAAGGCGCCTTAGAGTATATGTCAATCAGGTTGGTTAATTCGGGCGGAGCCGTCGTCTCCTTAAATAACAATTCCATATCATTATTTTTTCGCAGTTCATCGTATTTGCTTATAAATGTTTTGAATGTATAGTCGCCGCCTTTTATAACAAGCCTCTTGAATATATCTTTGTATTCAATTATCGGGCTGGTGCCTTTATTTATAATCTCGTTATTTACGACTTCGTCCATCTTATACCATATTATTGGGGACAACGGCGTCGCCGCCATCATACTATATGACATAGGTACATTATATATCTTAAAGTCTTTAAATAGCAGGAGATTATTTCCCCAGCCGCTGCTACCGCTGCTACCGCCGCTGTCGCCGAGCCCTAGGTATTTCTTAGTATAAAACACGTTATACATTTGGTCGCAATTGTAAAACTCCTTATATGCTAATTGTCTTTTGTCTATATCAAATATACCAATATACCAAGTTGTCTTTAATATAGACCAGTAGATGTTAATCTCTTCGCTAGCGCTGCTGCCGATAATATTAAAAACGCTCTCAGTTCTTTCGCCAATTGTAAAGGATAATGTATAGGAACTGTTTGCGGCTTTTGCTACATCAACTCTAACATTCCTATATATGATATCGCCATCAGCCTCTAATGAATATGTATGGCTATAACCGAAGTTCATAATATTATAAGATGCGCTGCCGCCGCTAGAGATTATTGGTAAGACACACATATTAAATGTTATGCCTTCGGTATAACCTCCTATATTGTTCTCATTATTATAGATATTATAGAGATTTATAGAGTTGTTTAGAATAGCATAGCGGTCGCCTGACAAGTCTAAGTTAGATATATTAGAACTTCTAGATATGTTTGTTATGTTGGTAAAATTAAAGATGTTAGAAGTTGTTAATATATTAGAAGCCGTTAGCAGCCTGCTTGTAAGCGATATATTAGAACTTTTAGAGATATTAGAAGTGTTATATATCTTTACGGTATTATATAGATTAGAAGTGTAAAATATATTAGAATTGTTTATAATATTAGAGCTGGTAATAACATTAGAACTGGTTAATATCTTGTAAATATCAGTAATATTAGAATTCGTGGTTATTACGGTGGTCTCATATATAATGCCGCTAATGTCGTTAATTATTTTAATATCATTTGTTATATTGGATGCTAAATACCCGCTTATTATATTAGAACTGCTAGATATATTAGAGGATATGCTAGATATATTAGAAGTGTAATTCCAATTCTGTAGCATTAGATTAGCTGTGTTATATATTTGCATCCCGTCATCTATAAGGTTGTCGCCTGTTTCGGCACCTACATAGTAATACAACTCGTTATTATCCACATCTATCGTATACATCGCCCTAGGAATACTAGCGTCAATAATCTCCATACCTATAATGTTCTTGTAAGGGGTGCTAAAATTAACTACATAATTGTTGGGATTTGGATACAGGTCTCGCTCCCTTTCAGCACTATCAACTATAAAAGTATATGCCTGTTTAATACTATTCTCTTTCATATAATTAACATCCTCTATAGACATTTCTAATTATGCTACTAATAAATTATATAGAATATAGATTTCTTAAATACTAGGCGAAGCCGGCGGCGTAGCCTTGCTTAGCCTTAGTATATCCCAATATACGCCTAGTATATCCCAATATACGCCTAGTATATCGTCTGTTTTAACCTATTGTTCCGCTTCGCTATGCCCGATGCCTCCGTTAGCCCAGATACGCGTCTATATATTTTCTGCGAATTCTTAATAAGAAAGTCGGTTATCTCAGTATCGTTATGGTATTTGTATATTTTTAAGAAATCATTAAAATACACATACAGTATCGTCTTAAATACTATATAGCAGTATGAATGCGTCTTCTCGTCCCACAATTTGCCTCCCTGTTTATCTAGTATTTTCCTCGTTAAGTTTATAGAATGCTCTTGGTCTCTCTTAAAGTTATCACGCAGATTGGTGTCTGTCTCTATTGAATAGAAGACAGTATTCAATATACACGCATAGGTCTCTATTATGGCTTCATTAGGAATTAAAAGCATATCAGGATGTATTTTAAAATGCGCCTTCAGCCTCCTTATGTTTGCCTCGTTCCATCCTTCTTTGTGTATCAAAGTATTATGATGTAATAACTCGTGTATAATAACCTTATTGTAGTCCTCTTTGCGTATTATATAGATGTTGTTTTTATTGATATAAGTGTAGCCGCCATTAATATTTACGGCATCTATCATCTGTCCTCTTTTAGCCGGCAAGCATCTCTTAAGCGGGTTCATAATAACATAGTAATTAAACATATAGTCTCCCCATTTGGATATCTTGTATATCTTGGATACTAAATAAACACGATAAAGATTCCTAAATAACTGCATCCTCATCTGCGGGGATATCTTAGTTTCCAAGATGATATACATATTAAGCCCTTTGTATGTTATGTGATAACACCGATTACATTTCCTTATATAGTCGTAGGCGAAGCCGAAATTAAAATACTTGTTAGATCTATCCTTTAAATCCCTATTTAAATCATCAAAAACCGATAAGGGCGCTTCGGCTATCTTGAAGTCGGCTAGCGTTTTCTCATTAAAGTTATAATGGCTCTTTATTATCTTGTAGATACTGTGAATGGTGCTAGCATCATAGATAGCGGATGCGTGAGCGGCTTTAGCAGATGCGTTCATATAAAAAATTGCTTACACTCTTTAATTACTACACATATATATTTATTATCCTTCAGTTTAGAACTGATATTCAGCAATTTAACTGATATAATCTCGGTATCAAGGTATTTGTTGTAGCCGTTGCTGTCGCCGCTGTCGTCGGCGTCCTTAGCATTAGCCCAGTATAGCGAGCGTGCCGTAAAAGCATTACAAACAGTAGTCCTAATAGAAAATATCAGTTCCTTATTATCAACATCTATTTCCCACGACTGTTTTTTAGTGGTCGCATCGGTTTTTAGATATTCCCAAGTATTATTCTCGGTGTATCTATGTATATCCTTTAAGTATATGTGGATTACATTTGCGATGTCATAATGAGTGCTCTTAAATATACAGGTATCTATAGTCGCATTCGCAGCTGTCGCAGCTGCGACATTAGCGACACTAGCGACATTAGCATCACTAGAGTTATCAGGGATAGCAAAGCAATCTTCGTCCATTATAGTTCCTTACGGTATAAGTAATATACCTATAATATTTTTATATATATATATTAAAAATGCTTAAATTTAATAATGATAAGATATGCGAAGAAAAAGACCCTAAGAAAATTGACAAAAAGAAATGTAATATGGACTGTGATACTAGAGACCCCGAAAAGTTTGATTTAAAAAAATGTAATAGGTCGCTATATAAAAAAATAACAAATAACAAGGAATTCTTAAAGCACAAGAGGTGTCTTTTTATGACCTTTGATGAATACACAAAGGAGAAAGTCCATATCAATAAAAATATGTATTGCCGTGTGTTTGATAGCGTTAGCGATGCGGCAATAAAGAGCACCATAGACGCTGAACTGGCGAATATTAAAGGTATGCTAAGACCCGCCTATCTTAAAATCCCTTTGCCTATCTATATGATGTTTGCGAAAAAACTGGAGACCATCAATAACGAGGCTATATTTAGAAACAAATATACGGTCGTCTTATATATCCCTAATCTCTATAATTATAATGGCGAAGGAAAAGAATATACTTTGTTCCCTTCGCTAGATGCCTTCTCTAAGCAGAATAGATGGATGGAATTGATGACAAGTAAATTTTCTAAATACCTAGATATAGTTAAAATAGGCTCAACAGATGACAGACCAGACAATATTAAGAGGAAGAACTATTTGATGGCGGATTTAACCCAGACCTGCTTTAATATGGGATGCGTAGCGAGTGAGCGAGAGACCTTTATAATACCTGCTTATACTAAGAAAGATGCCGAGTTGTCTGTTAGCGTTGAAAACATATCCCCATATTATCCTAAAAGATGCCTTAAGACGCCTTATTATAATAAGCATATGATGGACTTCTCTGCGGAAGACGAGGTAAGGTTTAGAGGTAGCGTTGATGTATTGAGCGATGGATTTGATGTTAATTTACATTGTAGCCCTGAAAATACGAAGAAATATGAGGGGTTAGCAACAAAAGACAAGGAAACTTTTGACAATTTCCTATGTAAGCAAATAGCCGTATGTAAAAGTTATTTGCCTCCTAAGACGAAGAACCCTAAGGAAGAGCCTAAAGAAATAGAGTATAAGAACGACTATGACCGGATTATTTGCGAGAATACCGACAAAGGGAAGGTAGAGACCTTGTTGTCAGATTTTTATAGAAAAAATATTAAGTCAGGCACAGACAAGGAGAAGTATTCTGCCGATTATAATAATAATATATTAAAAGAACTGGCGTATAGAAAAAGCAGGTATCCGGGACCCGACAATATACAGGAGGTCATCTTCTCTATGTTTAGAATAGAGCCCAACTTTTTTGACGAAAACCTGTTCTGCTATATGCCTTGGGGCAATATGCTATTAAAGCAGGATTATGTAATTAACGAAGGGGAAAAACTGGAAATAGAGCGGGTGTCTCTTAAATCCTTTAATGGCGTTTATGAGATGAAATTCAATAGCGACGGATATCTCTCAATATATAAGGATAAACAGGAATTGTCAGTTGTTCCTAAGCATAGCGGGAGTTTTAAGTGCTATACTAGAAGGGTGGTGAAGTTTGAGACGATGAACCTGAATGTTTATGGATATGACGAACATAATAACTACGATTTGCGAGGACATATATCGTTCCCGATGAACTCTATGTTTGCGTCGCCTGCTAGCGTCATCTTATCTAATACTGGTAAATTAATGATATACGATTTAGGGATTAACAATAGGACGCTCGGCTAGCAAAGCGGCGTATCAGCGGCGAAATTACATTATTTATTTTTATATATTATATTCTTAATAATAGAATAAAAAGTATTTAGGAATAGGAATGGGAATAATTAATAATGAATGGGACATATTGGACTTGTATTTTAAAAATCACAGGTATCCATTCACAGGGCATCATCTAGATAGTTATCGCGAATTCATTAAAAACCAAATACCTTTTATTGTTAAATCATACAATCCTATAACTATGATTAAATATAACGAGAACAAGGAAGAGATTTTTAAGATAGAGATATATGTAGGAGGCAAAGAGGGCACAGAGTTAAGCATAAGCCGTCCCATTATATACGAAGACGGCTGCCCTAAATTGATTACGCCATATGATGCGAGGATGCGTAATTTAACTTACGAGACCCATTTGTTCGCCGAAGTATCTGTTAATATAACCTCGCTAGACGGCGACAGACGCAACATAGAGCCGCCTGTTGTATTCAAGAATGTAGCCATAGGTAGCATTCCTATAATGCTTCACAGCGATATCTGTATATTGAAAAATCAAGGTTCAAGCATATTAAGCAAACTAGGCGAATGCCCTTACGATACAGGCGGCTATTTTATAATTGACGGCAAAGAGAAGGTTATTATCGCCCAAGAGAAGATAGTAACGAATAAACTGTTCGTATCTGCTTTAAAAGACCACAAAGACTTCACACACAAAGGTATTATTCGGTGCGTCGCAGACAAAGGGAACCTCGTGCCTACTAACGTTCAGTTCTATTTTGTAAGAAATCCGCTAGGCAAAAATACACGCCTAGACAAGGCACTTGACAAGGCTTTTGATATGGATAAAGACCCTAACCGAGGCAAGGGCAGAGACGACAGCGAGGAGAATGTTAGCGGCAAATACGAGAACTCCAGAGGGGCGATTTATGTTAGCATCCCGTCGTTTAAAGAGAAGGTGCCTCTCTTTATATTGTTTAGGGCTATCGGCGTCCAGAGCGACAAAGAGATATGTAAGATGATATTCGGGACAGGCTATACCAAGATAGAGCAGGAATATTTTGACAACTTGATAAGACCGAGCATCATAGATGCCCGATATTTCCACAAAGATAAGGAGTATATGGTTGATACTCAGCAGAAGGCAATAGACTACTTGAAATTCAGCGTTCAATATGGGACGGTAGAGCACGTTAAAATGGTATTGTCTAAGGACTTTTTCCCGAATATAGAGAGTTTTGAGAATAAGAAGAAATACCTAGGATACTTAACGCTACAATTTATTAAAAGCGCTAAGGGGCTGCTGCCTTTGAGCGACAGGGACAGTTATATTTATAAGAGAGTGGATATCAGCGGCTTTATGTTGGCTGAGTTATTCCAAGAGGCTTATACGAAACTGAGAGATAGCGTTAGAAACAAGATAGACAGCGAGTATATATATGGGCCGTGGAAGACCCGCACAAAGGATTTCCAGAATTTTATAAATACCAATAATATTTACAAGATAATAGACCATCTCGTAATAACCCAGACATTCGCTAAATCCCTTAAAGGGCAATGGGGTCTCATAAATAACAGCGACCCAGAACTAGGAAAGGTTCAGGATTTGTCCCGCATCAGTTATGTCGGTTTCTTATCGCATACACGTCGCGTTAATATGCCTATTGACCGCAGCATAAAGGTGACAGAGCCTCACAAACTCCATTCCCAGCAATGGGGCATTATGTGCCCTTACGAGACGCCTGATGGTGCCTCCATAGGATACCTGAAAAACCTCGCCATCTTAGCAAAAATCACGGCAGGAGTTGATGTGGATAATATTAAAAGATGCCTAGAAGACATCGGGGTAATCCCATTAAAGCATACCAACTTTTACAGCAATAAGAACATAACAAATGTGTTTGTTAATGGGACGCTCTTCGGTATTACTGGCGACCCGCTATTCGTATCACGGCTGCTTAAAGCGTATCGCCGAAACGGCTTAATAAATATCCTTATATCTATATCCTTTAACATAACGGCAAATGAAATACGGATCTTCACGGAAGCAGGGAGACCGTGCCGACCGCTTCTAATATTAAAGTATAACCAGAATACTAAAAAGAATGAGCCTGCTGTCTTTGGCGGCAGCAGCAGCGGCGCTGACTTAAAGAACTGGTTTGATTTGCTAAACGGCACCTATTACAAACTAGATAACAAAGAGAAGAATGATGATTATTACTATATAGACAAATATATTGACCCGTTAGGAAAGGGAGGAGGCAAAAAGGGATTTAAGGGAGGTAGCGGTAGCAGCGGCGGCGCCTTATTTGAAAATATATATTCCTCTATATTCCCTAGTGATAGCGATAGCGGTAGCGGCATAAGATACGGTAGCGATGACGCAATTGGTGCTGTAGGTGCTGTTAGTGCCCTAGGCTCTACTGAATATAACTATGGAAATACCACTATCTCCAACAATCTAATTACTCGTATTAACAAAAATGACTTTAATGATATTGAATATGCTAGCGAAGGTAGCGAAGGTAGCGACAGCAGCGACACTATAGATAAATTCACAGGAGGCGGCACTCGTCGTCGTATCCGTAGCCGTAGCAGGAGCGAAGATACCAGTAGTAGCGACAGCGAAGGCAGCGAAGACAGCGACGGCAGCGAAGGCAGCGAAGATAGCGAAGGCACCGATAGCGACGAAGAGATTAAGAGGGATGTTAAGAGGATAGGTAATATACATAGAAATAAATATATGGGTATTTTGAAGGAGTTAGAGGCTACCGCCGCTTGTATTGAGTATCTGGATAGTGAGGAGGCGGATACTTCTTTAATAGCGATGAATACGAACGAGATTGGAGCGTATCACACGCATTTAGAGATACATCCTTCTTCAATACTGAGCGTCGTTAGTGGTAATATCCCGATGAGTAATCACAATTCGTCGGCTCGTAATGTGTTCCACGCCGCTCAATCTAAGCAGGCAATCGGTATATATGCTACAAACTTCAACAAACGCTTTGATACGATGAGTTATATTCTACATTACCCGCAGCGCCCTATTATAAATACCCGCATCGCCCAATATACATCTAGCGATTATATGGCGAATGGCTATAATACCATCGTCGCCATTATGACCTACTCAGGCTTCAACCAAGAAGATAGTATTATGATTAACAAAGCTACCATAGACCGCGGGTTAAACTCGCTGTCGTATTACAAGTCTATAACGGCGACTGCTAAAATCATTTCGCAGAATGAGAAGGTTATATTTGGTAATCCTATACTTATGCGAGACAAAGGCATTAAAATTGTCGGGATTAAAAACAAGAACTACGAACATCTAGACGCTAACGGGTTTATTAAGGAGGGCACCTATGTTCCCGAAGGACAGGAGGTTATAATTGTGGGGATGATTAATGTGCGCGAGGTTATCAAGGAATTTAAGAATGGGATTTTCACAGATGTTAAGAAGGAACTGATATATACTGATATATCAATATCAACGGACAACTCTTTATTCGGCAAGGTAGATAGAGTATATAAATCAGACAAAATAGCGGGAGCCGATTCAACAATCTGTAAAGTCCGCTTTCTAAAAATCAAGAAACCCGAGTTTGGAGACAAGCACTGTTCTAGGCACGGGCAAAAGGGCGTAATCGGTATGGTAATTCCGGAGGAGAATATGCCTTACACGAAAGATGGCGTCCGCCCTGACATTATCATAAATCCCCACGCAATCCCTTCGCGTATGACAATAGGGCACTTGGTGGAGTGTATCTTCGCTAAACTGTGCTGTATTGACGGGGTGCTAGGAGACGCTAGCGTTTTTATACCGATAGAAAAGGAGACAATCTATAGCCGGCTGAAAGAGAAGAGCTTCAATAAATACGGCAACGAAATCCTGTATAACGGATACACAGGGGCGCAAATAAATACTGAGATATTTATTGGACCGACATATTACTTTCGTCTAAAGCATATGGTTGCCGAAAAGATAAACTCTAGGGGCGTTGGTAAGGTTATGGGGCTAACGAGGCAGCCTACTGAAGGTCGTCGCAAAGGAGGCGGTCTAAGGATTGGAGAGATGGAGCGTGATACTGTGCTGAGCCACGGTATATCCAACTTTATTAAAGAGAGTATGATGGAGCGGTCTGACAAGTTCAGCTGGTGTATCTGTAAAAGATGCGGAACGCTAGTTGCCTTTAATATGAAAGAAAATATCAATTTGTGTAAGAACTGTAATAATGATGATGTAGCCGTCATACATACGCCATACGCCTTTAAACTATTCATACAAGAACTAGAAACTATGGGAATACAGCCACGGTTAAATACTGAATTTATAGATATGCCTATAGACCAAGCGGAACTGGTTAGAATATCTAATGCTGGCGGAGGTAGCGGTGGCGAAACCGGTGATAATGACAGCGAAGCCGATGATAATGGCGATGAAGACATAGGCGACGACCGTGATAACGCTAATGCGGATACTAGCGAAGCTATTGACTACGCCCTATTTAATTCACAGATAGATAATTTTGCTACTAAAAATACCATAATAGACGAGAAGGTATGGAAGGATACCTATGACAATAACTTTGACAAAATTAAGAGAGGCGGTATGTATGAAGACTATGAAGAAGATGTTGAGGATGATGTAGAGGATGAAGAGAGTGAAGAAGACGATATGGATGACGAAGCGGGCGAAGCGGACGAAGACGAGAGAATTCAAGAAGGCGGAGATGACGATGACGACGATGAAGATAGTAGTAGCAGCAGCATTTATGAACCTGAAGAAAGCGTAGGCGGCGATAGCGACAATAGCGACGATAGCGGCGGCGAAGAAATATGGAATGATGATACATACCCTAATGCTACTGTTGATGCTAAGATTAAGAAGACAAATGGCGGCGGCAATAGCGATATTAAAGAGCTGTTTATTGAAATGTAATCAATTTGAGATAGATAGATATAATTATAAAATAAATATTATTATTATTAAATAGATAGAATAATAATATGGAGGCTATAGAATATTTAGTATATACACTATTATTCCTAGTGCTAATCGCTTTTATCGGCGTTATCGGGTATATTATATATGACAATTACACATATAAGAATAACTTAACGGCTGACTTGAATACGAATTTTCTAGACATTAACCAGAATTTCAACTCAACCTCTAATATTATAAGGAAGTTGCATATCAAGCATTCTAGCAATTTTAATGTGCTTGACGAGCGTATAATAGCCTCTAGTGATACATTAAATAAGACTATTGCCGGTGTTAATACTAACTATATGGCTTCTAGTAATATCTTTGATAACAAGATTACCGACATATATGCTAAAAATACTATGAATAGCAATCTATTCGCAAACCAAATAGATACATTCGGCTATAATATGAATAAGTATTTTACTTTTAATAATACCGCAAATACCCCTTATAACGATGCTAATAAGAAGATATTTGAATACAGGGCTTTTGGAGCCGAAGGCGCTAGCGCCGCTAGCGGTACTAATAGCGTAAGCGGACGCCTAGACCTTATTACAAAAACCACGGCGACCGCAGGATTAAAAATAAACTCAGACAATACTAACGGATTTGAAATATGTAATAAGACGGGCACCAGTTGTTTTAATATGTATGGAGATAACGACAGCTTGTATATCTATGGTAAAAACGAGGCTGCCGCTGCTAACAACATATATATAGGCAGCGCTAACAAAAATACTGCTCCTATCCGCATAGAAAAAGGCGTGGTTTTATTAAATGACATACAGGGCTCTAACTATACGATGAATAGTTCTAATGCTATAATAGCATATATTGATTTCACCTCTAACCGGATTATGACGGATGTTCTTGCTCTACACGCATCACAAACACCAGAGGCACAAGCGGTGGCGGCAGCACGCGCGGCAGCAGCACAAGCAGCACAAGCAGCACAAGCCGCGCAAGCACCTCAAGCACCTCAAGCACCTCAAGCACCTCAAGCACCTCAAGCACCTCAAGCACCTCAAGCACCTCAAGCACCTCAAGTACCACCAGCACCTTAAGCACCACAAGCACCACCAGCACCACCAGCAGGAGGCTTTAGCGGCTCTAGTACTACCTAGATATCAATCTTTAACAACTTCTTTTTTATTATTATGAAAAAATATAATTATATAATAGTAATATGAAATATAAATCAGTTTCTTTAAATATAATTTTTACCCTGCTATTCCTTATATTGAGCGCTTTGTTTCTAATATATATATTTAGGAATATACAGAATAGGGAAGATTTTACAGAAAGCTCTAGTTATTCGTGGAAGGAGGGAGGCGGCAACGGTTGTCTTGGAAACTTAAATACGAATACAGAGTTAATGGATAGGAATTCTAAGTTTCTTACTATGAAACATAATAGGTTTGACAATAACCGATTTTATAAAAAAAATAGTCTTCAAGACCCTTCACATCCTTATAGAAATTATTGCGATGTTATGACTTACGCTGAATTACTAGCCTATCGGTGTCTTAACAAGTCCCCTATGGAACTCAAAACTATATTTGACAGAGAAGATATAGCATCTACGATTGACTATGTCTATATATATGACGATATATCGCTGAAAAGTTTTATATTATCCAAAATACAAAGCGAGAAGAGTAAGCTTGGAACCAAGGTTGTCGGACCAGTATATGTCTGTATATCTCAAGCGCCTTATTTGCGTTCCGTGTCTAATAAAGCGGGTGTTAATCCGCTTGATGTCTGGATTGCCGCTCGAGAAGATATAGCAAATCAAAAACAAGCCTATTATTTTAACAAAGTAAATAGCGCAGGAGATATAACAGTCGTTCAAAATACAAGCGACGGCACAGATACATTTGCTACTACACAAACCATATCATCCCTATACTGTCATATATTAATAGTCTATCCAGCATACAAAAAGACGATGGTTCTCAAAGAACCCATTATAACAAAGCAACCTATAGTTATTACAAATTTCTTAGAAAAGACGATGGCTAGCCATTATACCGACCACGGATTATGCTTTCTAAAATGTAATAAATCTACAGATTTAAACTGCGGTTGTTTAACACGCACCGAAGCTGTCTCATCAACATCTCCAGCGGCGACGCTAAACTGGTTCTATGACAATATTGCTAACGCCGCTAACGCTACATTAAATAACAACAGAGACAAACCATTATACAAGTCATCTTGTTTAGACCATACAAAAAATAATTTAGAAACCAATTTTACTATGATGTATTATGTTAATCCATATTCAAACGAATACGGTGATAAGAATATTATAAAAGACCCTGAAGAAGATTTCCCTGACGAAAAATGCGTATAATAAGCAATTACTTGCTATATCATTCATCGTCATCAACAAATTTATATTTATTAGCTGCGCTAGCTGCGCTAACTGTGCTAGCTGCGCTAACTGGATGCTTCGTAGCCTTCGCTAGTATCGCTTCGTCTGTCTTAGCGTTCGCGTTCGCTTCGTCAGCCTCCTCATCATCAACAAACTGATATTTTTTAATCCCTATTTCTATTGGGAGCAACTTATATTCTTCTACTTTTTCCCAGAATGTATTAATCTTAGGAATAATAGTTTCCCATTCTTTGGCGTTAAATACGACACGCTGAATTATCATCTCGTCCAATCTCCAATATGTATATTTGCTAAATCTTAGTTTTTCACCGCCGCTACTATTATCCTTAATAATACCATCAGCGATAATCTGGATATATTCAAGGCATTCTTTGGGTGTTCTGTCTGGCTCGCTATAAAAATACACATATTCGCCTTTTTGGTTATAGAATTCTGCGATTACGCCGTGTCGCACGGCGGTGCCGTGTTTAGTGTCGGCGGTGCCGTGTCGCACGGCGGTGCCGCAGTTAAGTTCTAAGTATTCTTCAGCGGTCTCTAGAGATTTGAAGATACATTCAATATAATCACATTCTTTTAATTTACAGACCGCTAGTTGTCCTTGAATTTGCATCTTGTATTTATCAGGTATCACTCCATCCACTATTTTTCGGGAATAGGGACATTTAATCTCAAGCATTATACCTAGTTCATTAATACCATCTGGTGATGCCCCGAAATGCTCGTTATCTGTAGCGCAGATTAAACCGAAATCGTGAATGGCTATATCATTCATTTTTTGCGAATAGCATCGTGTCGCCATAGGCTCAAACATAGTCCCCCATTTTAACGCAGGTATAGCGTTGTAATTAATGGTATCCGCGGCAACAATATTCGCCTTCTTCTTTGCTAGTTTAATGCTAACGCTGGTATCGCTGCCGCCGCTACTAACCTTAATAGCGTCATAAAGGTCGCTCGCAGTTAGCCTCGTCTTTCTCGCTTCAAACCACTCGGTTGTCCGCTGCTTCATAAGCGGCAATTGTAGCAATACTTTTAACTCGTCTCTGTATTGTTTAATATCAACTACACGGTTCTTGACAGTCTCTATGTGAAAGTCATTAAGTTCATTACAGATGAATTGCGTAGCCTCGTTAATATCTATGTCATAATTATTATCATTATATGCCGCTGTCGCTGCTTTAATATATTTTAAAAGACATAGGTCTATATTATGCTTATTACTCTTGGTAATTGCTACAGACATAGATGACGATATTTTGGTCGTATATATTATATGACACGCTTTGTATTTATATGGTCTCGCGGCTCTCGCGGTCTTCTTATTGTTGTGATAGAGCATTAGACAATTCCTGTTCGCATTTTCTCTTGTATGCCGCTGAGCCCTTGTGTTTCTTGTCAAGTGCGGCATTTATTTGATTTATTAACTTCTTACTGTGGAAATCTAAGACAGAAGGGTCAGCAGTCATTTTTTTACATTTTGTCTTGCTATTCTTCTCTTCGTAAATTGAGATTATCTCCTTAGTCTTGTTCTCTATAAGCATATCAAAAGAGATTGCCGCTTCCTTCGTCGCTGCTTCTTTCGTCGCTGCTTCCTTCGTCGCCGACATCCTTTGCGTATATATTATTATATTCTAAGATATACTTATATACATCTTATACTTATATCAATTTTTCGCTAGTACCTCTTTAATATTAATTTGGTTATTGCTGATATCTATATATTGATAACTGGTGTTCCCGAATGCCCTAGATATTCCGGTGTCAGTGTACCAGATGCGGTTGTTTATCAGTTTAACTCTATCAACTACTGTGTGTCCTACGAACATATAGATACATCCTAGGCGTTCTAGTAATTTAACTATATCATCGGGCTCGTTTAAATCCCTCGTCCATAATATGCCTTCATTCGCTAAAATAATTGTCTCAAATATCTCTTTGTCTTCTACAAGAATAGCGTTGTTCTTTATAAAGTTCTTCCAGATAGAATTGAGATATGAGATGTCCTTGTTGTATTTTGTAAGCACATCCAAATGTCCCAGAGTTAATCCTGCATGACAGAATAGCAGGCACCCTATTTTAACCACAATAGGACGCTGAGACAATATAGCAGATAACTCGCCGTCTGGTCTAAACAGGTCGTGGCGTTTGCGGATACCGCCATTTAGACTATTAGACGATACATAAGAATAGTTCCCTATAGTATTCATCAACTCGTGGTTGCCTATTAGCGATATTACACGCCCACCTTTGGAGCGTGCTATTTTGTTTAGCAGGTCAGTAAAATATATCATCTCAACATCAGGCAGCACCTCCCAGTCGGCTAGAGCAGGGTCGCGGTTTATGCTATCTACTTGGTCGCCCATCTGTATGACGATGGTATTCTTGGGCTCGGCAATCCACTCAATATTATTGTTGATTACCTTGGCGTCTATTAGTATATCCTTGAAGCGCCTTATGTCGCCGTGAATATCCCCGACAACTACTAGCCGATTGTTGTCGTGTTCGCACACATATTCATATATGATATCCTCGTTAATCATAAATTATATATTATACAATAGTATTTTATATACACATATATTATTTTATATATAAAAAATTGATTTCTTTTATTTATGTAATAACAACATACATATAAACTATATGACAGCCGCTGCTACCGCTGCTACCGCTGCTACCGCTGCTACCGCTGCTACCGCTGCTACCGCTACATTTATTGAGGTATGTGCTGGATGCGGAGGGTTAAGTTCAGGGTTAATTAAGGCAGGTTTTGTCCCTATATTATTAAATGATAACAACAAGGATTGCTGTAAAACATTAGAACATAATCATAAGGACGCTAATGTTGTGTGCGCCTCTATGGATAAAATAGATTATACGCCTTTTATTGACAAAGTTGATTTATTGACTGGTGGGGTGCCTTGTCAATCATTTTCTCAGGCAGGATTAAGAAAAGGGCTAGATGACCCGCGAGGTGATTTGATGAATAAATTTAGTGATATCTTACACTTGGTAAAGCCTAAGATATTTATGATAGAAAATGTTAAGGGTTTATTGACGCACGATGAGGGAAAAACAATTGTAAAAATAATTAATACATTAAATAAAGGCGACCTTTATAATATTACTTATAAATGTTTAGACGCATCTAAATACGATGTGCCGCAAAAAAGAGAAAGGGTATTTATTGTTGGTGTAATGAAGAGCATATTGCGTCCTTTTGAATTTCCTAGCGAGAGCCTAAAGAGACCTGTATTAAAAGATGTTTTATGCGATATTCCTATTTCTAGCGACGGCGTTAGCGGTGCGAAATATAACGAAGAAAAAATTAAACTATTTAAAATGATACCACAGGGTGGTTGCTGGATTAATTTGCCTGAAACATTACAGAAAGAGTATTTAGGAAATAGTTATTATTCGGGAGGTGGAAAAAGAGGGATATTATATCGACTGTCTATGGAAAAGCCGTGCTTAACCTTGCTATGTACGCCATCGCAAAAACAGACTGAGAGATGTCATCCTCTAGAAGAGCGACCTTTGTCAATAAGAGAATACGCTAGAATACAGACATTCAGCGATAACTATGAATTTATAGGGAGCCTAACATCGCAATATAAACAGATTGGTAATGCGGTTCCTGTAGAACTAGCAAGATATATGGGATGTGCTTTGCTAAAATTGTTGGAATAAAATATGCTCGTATCTTCTATATATATTTGTCAATTGCGTTTTTAACAAATTCTAGTATCATATCAGTATCATCACCTAAAACAAATTTAATAAATTTATATCCTATATGATGTTCTATTTCAACGCCATTATGTAATATTTTTTTTATAGAACCTTTTAATGTTTTCTTCTCAGTATCCGCATTTATATTTGCGTATATACATACATAATCTGGATTAGCCAGTTTAAATTTTGCTAACTTATCAAGATTAGATTTTCTAGATGAATAATTATCAGTATTTGTTCTGTTTTTTAGTTCTATAGCAACCTTTTTGCTGTGAGATAAAATATCTAAGCCTGTATCGTGTCCTATTTTTAAATTAACATACCCATTATAATTGCCTAACACAACTTCCCATATCTCTCCTACTTTCATTTGCCTTTGTTTTTCTTTAAGCATCATTAATTTATTCTTTGTTGATCTTTCAGTATCTAATATGTCGTATGTTAATACATCCTTTTCTTGTCGCGATAATAAATTGCGTATAGAGTTATCCAGCAATTGATAATACTTATCTAAGCAAAAATCACATTCACATTCGCCTTTGGTATCATTCATCCTTTATCTTTTATCCTTTATGTATCCTTAGTATTTACAGAATACAAGCTAATCAATTTTTTATCATATTAAGAAATTATAAAACATATGTATATATATATATATACATATTAAGGCTTAAATATTTATCTATACCTATATTATCTATACAAGATGTCCGGACAAATCGCCTTGCTGTCTGAAAGCCCCGTCGCATATATAATACGCCGCCGAATATCTCAGCAGGTTGTCTTAATACGAGATCATCTCTATCTACTTAAATATTGGCTATGCGGTCGCTTGCCGTTCCTAGAATATTACATATAAGGTTTTGCCGCATACACCAAATAAATATGTATATGCGGCTTAATATATATCTTGTGTATAGCGAGGAATTGGAGAACAGGCGCTCCACAATTAATAGCGCAGTCTCTTTAACAAAAGACATCTGTCAGCAGAAAGGAATAGAGTGTAAGCTACATATTATAACGGAGCCCAATAAGGATTTTATTAACACGCATATAGCATCCTTTAATAGCCGCGTTAAATACGAGAAGTTCCCTGATAACAATATGTATAATGAATTAATAATACCTCTAAATGTATGTCAAATATCTAACTTTGAGAAGCACCGATATATCTATAAGTTGATTATAGACAGCGCAGCAGCGCAAGCGGCGCAAACAGACATACAAGAGTTTCATATGATTATGGAAGATGACCTAATTATATTAAAGGATTATATAGATAATATTGGAGAATTGATTGAGGACTTAAAAAATCCTACAGGTAAGGACGGCGATGACTGGGACATCTTATTTAATTGTCTAAATGTCGTTAGTAATCCCGAGAAGTTCATAAATATTAATCAGTTGTATAATATCATTATATCCAAAGCCTGTTATATTATTAAGAACCCGAAGTTGTGCGAGAAGTTGTATGAGGCTACTAGCATATTTAAGTTAAATTTAAAACTTACGCTATCTAAGTGCCTGAAAGATAACGATTTTAAGGCGTTATCGTATAACAAGATTACTTTTATTGAAGGTTCCAAATTGGGACTATACACGTCTGCTGTTAATCCTGAAAACTACCTATTTTTAAATAACAGTTATATTGCTCTTAGACAACTGGCTGCTAAAAAGGACTTAACGACCGACGAAGATATTAAGAATGCCGAAAAAATATATAGCGAGTCGCAAAATGTGCCTTCTATTGATATTCAGGCTATGATGGGAACCATCTATTTTAATCACAAGGATTACAAGAAGGCTAAAGAATATATGTGCCTTTCTCTAAATAACTTAAAGAAATGTAAAGGATATTCTATTATGAAAAATAATGAGATATTAAATAATACCATAAACATCTATAAATACGAGCAGGATATGCTTAGTGAATGCCTATTACATAAACCTAAGTATTCTTAGGGACTTAAGGAAGCGGCTACGCTGCCTCTAAAGCGGCTATCTTCTCATTAGCCTCAATTATTTTTGTATTTAACTGTGCTATAACATTAACTGCGTTTTCAAACTTTGAGTAGAGGTCGGCTAGTTCAGCCTTAGTAGCAAAGCCAGATACATCTGGTAGTTCAGCCTTGGTAGCGAAGCCAGATACATCAGGTAGTTCAGCCTTGGTAGCGAAGCCAGATACATCAGGGAGTTCAGCCTTGGTAGCGAAGCCAGATACATCTGGTAGTTCAGCCTTGGTAGCAAAGCCAGATACATCTGGAAGTTCAGCCTTGGTAGCGAAGCCAGATACATCAGGTAGTTCAGCCTTGGTAGCAAAGCCAGATACATCAGGTAGTTCAGCCTTGGTAGCGAAGCCTGAGACATCTGGTAGTTCAGCCTTGGTAGCGTAAGCAGCGTAAGCAGCTAAACCAGATACATCTGGGAGCTCATCCTTAACAGGAGCAGGCACAGAGACAGGAGTTATAGCGACAGATACTTCAGGTGCTGCCGCTAGCGGAGCGTTCTCTAGAGTAGATACACGGGTCTCTAGTTCGTGAAGTTTATTGTATATAGGTATATATGACATTATTAATTATTCTTATTATAATATAATATAATTATTATTTCATAACAACGCATATAATTATATAAAAAATGATTATATACTCTAATATATAGGATAAATAACGATATAGATGATTATTCCCATTAGATGCTTTACTTGCGGTAAAGTTATGGCTGATATTGCCGACTATTATGAGAAAGAGAAGAACAAGATTGAGGATACTAATGAGGTTGATAGCCTATACAAGAACTTTGAGAAAATCCACACAGGTCATATCCTAGATAAACTGGGATTAAAAAGATACTGCTGTAGGCGTAATCTAATCGCAAATATTGATATGATGGATATCATATAATGATATACTGGATATTATATAATGATATGCTGGATATCATATAATGTAATGATATGATATACTGGATATGACGAATGTTATATGCTGGATATTATCTAATAATAATTATATTATATACCAGTAAATGAGTGCTGATATTAAAAAGATAAGGAAGAATGACGCAGCGGCGACAAAGGACGCGAAGGGTACTAAAGACGCTCTAGCAGCCACAGGAGCGCCAGAGAGCGACATAGAGAAATATATTGAGAAACAGATAGAGATTAAGTTGAATAGTTTGCTAGAAACCTTGCCTGACAAGATACCAAAAGACCTCCAAATAAAACCTATATATAATTTAACAATTAAAGAACTCTATAAAAACACCCTACAGACATTAATAGACATTATTACCGACATAGTTGATGTGTATAGCAAAAAGGATTATGTGAATAATAATAACTATATATACATATTACTCTCTATTTTTACTAAGGATGACCGAAAGATTTATGTTGGTATTATGCTAATTGTTTTATCTTTTATAGTTTATTTTGTAGATGGCGTATCGGTATAGCCGCTAGCGGTATTACTTCTTTTTTTTACTAAAAATAATATAATATAGTTAGATAAATATGACAGTATATAATGAGTTTTTTGAAAAATATTCATACATCCTTATAATATTAGCACTAGTCTATTATGTTCTTAACAAGAATACTCCGTCCATCCTCTTAACAATCATTATTATCCTAGCAGCCTTCTATTATATCAACAACTATATAAAGGAAAATGAAGCGCGATTTAAGGCAGGCGACATTAAGAAGGCTGAGAAGATACGCAGCGAAGTTAAGGATATCGTAGAAGTAGCGACAGACAACTTCTATATTAATAAGAACAGTAAGAATGTGAAGTATCTAGTGAAAAACAAAGAGTTTATGGATATATTATTTAACATCCGGTTCATAAAGAAGTTTGACAAGACGAGGTATTCTAATATGATAATAAATATGGATAAAATGATGAAAATCTATATGTATATATTAGCCGACAGATACGATACCAATACATATCTGCCTATTTTCGCCGACATTAAAAATAATGTTCTGGAAATATTCTATTCGCTGATATTTGTGGTGCCTAACCAGTTCAAGCATATATATGGCTTTGATCCGCAGGTGGAAATAGACAAGTCCTTAAGTGATTTCCGCAATAAAACGGCGGATATGCTAACTGTCATTACAAATTATGCGAGAATTGGTAAGCAAATTGTATATATTAATAATGATAAATATGTGCCTTATGAGAAAAATAAAGAAAACACGCTCCCTTAGGTCGCTCTTGCCTTAAGACTCTAGGCTCTAGAGTTATTTCTTGGCTGCCTTCGCTGCCTTCGGCTTCGCTGCTTTCGCTGCTTTCGCCGACTTGGCTTTCTTGATAGCATTAGCGCTTTGGTATTTACTATATAACTTTGGAATTATAATATGAATACCGCTGTATATAAGGGTTATATTCTTAACCCCCTTTTTACAAGTGAAGCATCCGCCATAATATTTGCCGCCTTTCATACCGCATCCACAACCGCCGCTACAGCCGCTGCCTCCGTCGCTGCCGCTCATACTCGTATTATTTGCTTCGCTCATTTTACGACCACCTCTAATAGTAGATAGATATAAAAAATTTACAGGAGCGCTAATAGAACAATTTAAGGCTCTTTCATCAATTGCTCCTGAAGGTAGTTCAAATAGCGAAGGGGTTGCTGTTATAATAGCATTCAACTTATTAGTATCTGTTGAGTTATCTCCATACTCCATCTTGCTTAATAAATCAGCATAGTTTGGAACTGTAATGCCGCTAGCGCCGCCTGACGCACCTCCAGTCCCGCCAGTCCCGCCAGTCCCGCTAGCGCCTGTAGTATCTGTTTCTGTAGTAGCATCGCTAGGGCTGTTAGCGTTTCCCGACATCTTTTTAATATTCAATTATATTTTTTATTTGCTTAAATCTATATACCTTATAATAAAGTCATAGCGAGCCTTCAGGTCATCTATTTCGTTCTGTATAGTAGTCATCTTACTCATATCAATATAATTTAAGAGGATATTCACCTTCTCATTCAGTTCCTTAATTTCGCTTTGCTGCGATGTTATTTTTTTATGTAGTTCCTGAACGGCACATACATTTAAGGTATTTATATATTCTTTATTAACTGCGTGGAAATCTTTCACCTCAGTACCATATACAAATATCTTATTACTCCCATATTTAATATCTTTAATCCTAAATGTCTGCTGGTTTATTATCTCAATAACCTCAACTATTATAGTGTTATCTCGCATATCATAGCATTTAACCTTACTAGCGACATCTATCATATAAGCATTAAGCGACGGCGACGCTAGCGTTATCATATTATTATTATATTCAGCGACTGTGAATATGTTAGGGATGAACTCGGTCTGTATTCTAACGGCATCTGGTATGACCTGTCTAATTTGCTGTGCTATGAAGCCATATACGGGATCTGGAGGTTCAGGAGGCTCTAGAGCCTGTGTAGCGTCTCGTCCGCTTTGTCCGCTTCGTCCGCTTCGTCTGCCTCGCATATCTATATAATTATATGTTTTAGGCTGTATATTCAGTATCATTTGTAGTGCCCTATCATCCTCCAAATCTTTTATGTTCTTTTTAATACGCTCATCACTACTGGATATAACATTACCGGTCGTCCAAATACTGGAATTGAACTTGGCGCATATATTGGTATTCGTTATGTTATTAGCGACCTCTATATTAGTATTGTTAGATGTATGGATACCATAGGTTATAGAGGGGTCTTCAGGCGTCGCCCCATCACCCGATGCTACTTCTAACTTATAATTGTTAGGTGCTACGCCAATCCCAACATTACCAGCACTATAATATATGTTGTTTGTCGCTTTCGTCCATAATAACGCTCCGCTAATGCTTGACAAATTATTAATATACGATATGATATTATTGCTAGATGACAGTACATAATTAGAAGTCTCGCCCACAAATGTCGGCACAATCTTCCTATCTATCCTAGTTAAAAAGCGCAATAGCAAGGCACCGTGTTTGCCGTTCTCTCCATAATTGCCTCCGCTACCGCTATGTTGCGAATTATAACCCGTGCGGGACACGCTATTTTCACTATTATAAATATTAGAGCCGCCTCCGCCGCACGCTAAATATATCTCGCCGTTCGCTAGTTCTCCTATGCTGTCGCTACCGCCATCAAGATTAAAAGCACTCTTAAAATTAACTATGCTACTAAAGTTAAAGTATCTCTCGCTATCTGTATTTTTATTTTCAATATTAATAGCAGCTAATCCTTCGCCGCCATTCACCAGTCCGCCAGCAGTTCCCACACCGCCTCCGCCTAATTCACCACCGACATTACCGAACGCATAGAGATTGCTAGTATATCCTACAAATGTCAGCAAATCGTTTGTTATTTTAAAGTCGCTAGCTGCCCCGTAATTACCTGCTCCGCAGCCTCCCAATATATTAGAAGCAATATTACAAGTATGCGTGTTTATTACGATATAATTGGATGAGAAGAAAGCTTTTAGTGGCGTATTAGGGTCAGACGGTTTAAAGAATGTGTATTCGTATGCGAGGGCTATATTAGAAGCCTGCCTATAGTCAAATATCTTATTCATAACTGTCCCGCCACCATCCGCTATTAAATCTCCAAATGTCGTATCATTTCCTCGTGTAGCGTATTGGTGATTGTTGATATTACTAGAGACCGCGCCGCCGCTGCTGCCGCCGCCAACTATAATGTCGCTATTGCCGCTAAAGATGTTGCTAGATACATTAGAATAATAGGCGCTACCACCTCTGCCTACAGTAATTGTCTTGAGTCCCTTAGATATATAGGCGTCATTCACATAAACCAACTTGCCTGCTCCGCCGCCAATATTAGAGTTGCCGTTTCCTATGCCTCCGCCTATTATTCCGCCAACGCTAAAGCCGCCGCTACCGGCACCAGATACAATACTGCTCCCTCCACGCCCACCGCCGCCTCCGCCATACGCCATAATATCACAGATAGTATTGGTATCTTGGAAATCTACAAGATATTTAGTATATTTATTAAGATTATAGAGTTCTTTCCTAGCGTCGTCTGGTAATGAATAGTTATATATTTTAAAATCAGCCAAAGAAAAGTTGTAGTTTGAGGTATTCGCCGGCGACGATATAGTATTCCTTATATACTTATTAAAACCGAGGGTAAAAATGTAGTCGTTCTCTAAAGTAGCTTTTCCCCTACGGACGCTATTAATATACACAGCGACATCTATAGTTCCTGAGGCTGTCTGTTTTTCAATAGTCCAGATGATGTGGTTCCAGTAGGTCGTGTAAATATCTGTTATGGTTATTACAGGCACCCTTATTTTATCCATATAGAAGGTTAATGTATTGTTTAAATAAGTTATATTTAACTTACGCATATTGAAGTTGTCGTTGTTGTTAAACTCTAGAATTATTAACTCTTTGTTATATGTATTCACTTTCAGCCAGAAGCCGAATGTTAGACCCCAGTTGCTATATGTTTGGAATAAATTGTTAATATTAAACTCTCTTTCAAAATTGCCGAAAGCAGACACCTCATTAACGCAGTTAAACTCTAGGTATGTGCTGTCAAGCGGCGTATATTCCACATTACGCATATATAGGCTGCGAGGGCTTATGTAGATGTCGCCGTATAATTCTAGACTTGTAAGCGAATTCTCAGGATATCCTAGGTATCCGCTATTCTTTATCCTGCGTATCCCGCGGTTAGCGGCACCGACTTCGTTATTTATTAAAATATTATTGCTATCTTCTGTAAATTTACACCAGACAGGCAATATAAGCCTGCTAGGATTATCACGGTCAAATGTAGTTCCTAGCAAGGGCGCATAGGTGAATTTACATACCATATAATTTGTTCTTGGAACCGATGATATTTGCGGTATAGAATTATAGATTATTGGCGGGGTAATATAGATAATCTCAGGTGTTAGACTTATAGTCCCGCTATCATTCACATAGATGCCGTTGCCTATCTTAACGCTCCCTAGTGTATTGGCGGTTGCCGGATAAATGATGTTGTTTGCCGCTTCCTCCTTAATATAGTCTATTAATATGTTGCTGGTCGTGAAGATATAATTGCTAACATCAAGGGTTGTTTGGACGATGTCGGTGGATATTTGCTCTATGAGGATGCTCTCGGTATTGTTTATACGGTCTGTTAATTTGCTGGCTTCGCTAAAGACATAATTGCTCGTATCGCTGAGAAAATCGCGGCTATTTATTGTTAAAATGTTGTTCTCCCACGCCAAATTATTATCACTATACAACTTATTATTACTATTGAATATCAGGGCGTTGGTTATAAAGCTGCTATTTCCGGTACCGCCTCTAGCGACACCAAGGTTCCCTGTAGTTAGATTGTTCGCATTAATGTTGGTAATGCTTCGCCCTGAGCCTATAAATGTAGCGGCTGTGACGCTCCCGCCAGTTACTATGTCGCCTGATGATACCCCAAAAACACTCCTTGATGTCCCACTAGGTGTTATACTATTCGCCATCCCTATTAAAAATAAAAAGTATTTTAAACTTATATAAAAATAAGGATTAACAAAAAACAAAGAAACAACAAACCATAGAAATCCTTTAGAGGACGGAAGTTGCTGCGGTGCCTATTATGACGGTCGCTATGATTGCTGTTGCTGCCGTAGCCGTCGCTAAAATGATACTAGGAAATAGGTGATATACGCTATTATTGATATGGTCGTTGTCAATTGCATCCGACAGGACATCCTCTAAAAAATTAATACTTTCTACATCATCCCTTGTGTAATCTTCATAATTGCTGCCGCTGCCGTCGCCGTATCTGCTATAATAATATTTTAATTCACCTACGCTATATTCTAACATCAGTATTGTATTTTATATATATATATACATCCTTATATGTTCTTATATTTATATATATATAAAATAGTATATGTTATGAAATTATTGACAAATGGCGGAGGCAGACGGATGCGAGGCGGCGGACAGATGGACGATATTAAAAAGATATTTAAGCCTTCTTTATACCGATATTTATTCTCTATGTTGTTAGTGATATCTTGTATATTCTTTGTGTTCGCTACTATTATCTTCGTGAATGCCTGTATAAATTTACATAAAACCTCGTTTCTCTATCCTAAAGGCGACAACTATAGAAAACTCATAGACGCTCCTATATTTGAATATCTAAAGACCAGTAATTTTCTGGTGATTGACAAGTTCCTTTTGAATGCTGATAGCAGCCTAAAACCCTCTTCAATCGCATTTTGGACGGTTGTAGGTATTATGCTAGGTGTCCTTATATTCCTAGGCATTCATTACTATATATTGTCAAAGAACGAAGAAATTAAAGAATATAACGCCGGACTTATGGAGATTATGATACCGTATCTCCTTATTGCTGCGCTACCATATTTCTTCATATTTATTATAGTAATCCACTTTAATACAATTCAGGTTCAAAATAATAATGACCTTAATAATCTAAAAATTACAGATATAAAAAAATACAAGAAGGAGAAATTACCAGAAATAAAAGAGAAATTACAAAAGATATTATATGAAAATACCAATTTAACCGAAAGTGCCTTAGAAGATATGTTTAAAGATTATATATACACAGGTACTCATGCAGCCGCTCCTGCTCCTGCTTCCGCTACTTCGGCTCCCGCGGCTCCCGCAGCTCCTCTAGTAGATGTTGATATTGATATAGTCGCTATTGTCTTAATATATAAACATAATTTAGAAGTCCTTAAAAAATCAGGAGACCAACTTAAGCAGTATCAGCGTAAATACATAAACTACATAGACGAATACTTTGATTTGCTTAATCGTAGCAGCGCCAGCAGCGCTAGCAGCGAAGATAATTATACCAAGTTTTATTTATTTGGATTGATAGAATACAAAGACGGGGACAACGATGCCTTTCTTATTAAGAAAATTAAGGAATACCGAGATATCATTAAGGCGACTGAGGGGGGCGAAGACGGCAAAGGCTTAGAAAAACTGCTAATTAAACAGATTACCGGTAATATCCGTGCCTATTTTATAACAGTCATCTCCTTATATACTATATTATCCTTTATGGCTATTGTATTACTGCTAATATACAACGATACTGCGAAGATGCCCTTCATACATACGCTATTTATTATTGAAAGAGTTGTATCTTTACGTTCCTTCTTAATTATTATAACGGTATTGCTTGTATTAACTGGTTTTATCGCTTTGCTATTTAAAGTCGTATTCCCACAAATATATAATTTGACTTATGCGTTGTCTGCTAGGATGTTCTAAAAATAAATTATAATTTCATCTGTATTATTAAGAAGATAATATATTATCAATATGCCTCCTAAGGCAGTTAAGGCTCCTGCTAAGGCTGCTAAGGCTACAAAGGCTACAAAGGCTGCTGCGCCTGTTGCTTTATCTAGCGACGACTTAGCAGAAGCATTAAAAGGTATTATTGATATTAAAAAGGTGTATAAAACTGCTGAAGAATTACAAACAGCACTATCTGGAGTTTTAAAAAAATATGAAGAAGATAAATATGAAAATATACTATTGGGTATCGATGAATTATTAAAAATCAATCCTACATTTTTAAGGGACAATTTAAAATTTGTTTCCAAAGGTAGAGAAATAAAGAATGTTAGTGAAAGGAAGACATTCTTTTATTATTTAATAAATAACATCATATATGCTATTACGCTAAACAAAATTATTGAAAAGGATGCGACTAAAGAAGATTATTGTAGTCAAGTCGTAGAACTTTTCAAGTTTAGATTTATGAAACTTCAAGGTGATTATAAATCTAAACTTGAAAAACGGTATGTTGATAAAAATAATCTTATAGATATAAGATTGCAAAATGATATACATACCTATTTTGAAAAATTAACTAAAAACAATACTGATATATATATTGATCTAAATGAAGGTATTCATTATTTGGAATACAAGGTATTAGAGAAATTAAAAAGCATAGGTTTAGCAGGTCAAGATGAAATTGCGAATAAATACAAAATTGCTATAAAAGCCTTTGATGAGACAAGAAAATATATAATTGAGGCTGCTAATCTTGATGATAAAAAGATAGAAGGCACTTATAAAATCTATTATCAATTGTATTATTGTTTAGGTGTATTTCTAGAAAGATGTCTAATGAAGCAAATAGACGCAGCGACTGAAGACGTAGCCGCAAATACTACGATAGATACACAAATAACCAAAACCCTAGAATTATATAAGGGTGATACCGAGGCTTATAATAAAATTAAAAATTTACAGACCGAAGCAAAGGATAAATATAAAAAAGAAGTTAAAGCTGCTATTGATAATTTAAAAAAAGTTAAAAATAATAAGAAAGATACTAGTGATAATACTTTTTACGAAGCCTTAGATATTTTATATAACAACGCAATCAAAGACAGTAAGAATACTTCTTCAAGTATTGAAGATAACATTATCGCTATTTTAAAGAAATATAAAATAGGTCTAGAGTTGCATGAGTTCAATAACAAAGAATTGAGTAAGGAGATTTTTGAGTTATTATTAAATGATAGAGATGATGAGATGATGGAAAAAAACAAAGATTGGCTTGATAATGTTAATGGATATATTAAAAGCATCTTTGTAAAACAGCAATACTATGGAGACAATTTATACAAAAATCCTGAGATATACAAAGATGCTATATTAGGAATTAGGAAATTAATCGCAAATAATATTGATAGTATTGACGCTAATGATGCGAAAGCTGCGAAGCCTGATGCGAAAGCTGCGAAGCCTGATGCGAAGCCCGTCTATAATCTAGATGATTTTTTTAAAGCAATTCAAGAGATTATAAAACTGGCGACAATCGCCAACTACAAAGCGTCTTTGTCTAATTCTATAGATGCGTTTAAAGATTTTTCTATAACCCTAGAGAAAAATATAGAGGAAAGTCAAAAATATATACCACGAGCTAAAGAATTAGTCAAAAAATTAAGAGATAAAGAAAATAGGGATGGGAAATTAAGCGAAGCATTACAAGAAGCAAAAGAAAAAGCAAATATAGAGGGTGCTATAACAGATGTTGAAAGATATATAGAAGATACACAGAATTTTATTAAAAATAGTGAAGAAATAAAAGAAGTTAAAAAATTAATAAAAGAAGCAGAAGAAGCATATAAAAATGCTAGTAAAGAAATAAGTAGCGAGGATAATAAAAGCGAACACTTTAATAAAGAGGTAGAAAGAATAAAGGGAAAAGATGAGTGGATAAAAAGATTAAGTGTTCCAGATAGTCAAAGTAAATTAATAAGAGCCACTAACATAATAGAAACAGCCTTTAACAAAGAAGAAATTGACATTATAAAAAGAAGAAAGGCAAACGAAGAAGAAATAAAAAAAAAGCAAAATGAGGAAGCACTAGCAAAAAAGGAAGCAGAAGAAGCAGCACGAGCAGAAACAGCAAGGAAAGAAGAATTAGCAGCAGCAGAAAGGAAGGCAGAAGCTGAAAGAAAGGCAGAAGCTGAAAGAAAGAAAGTACAAGAAGAAACAGCAAGGATAGCAAAAGAAGCAGAAGAAGCAGCATTAGCAAAGAAGGCTCTAGAAGAAGAAGCAAAAGAAGCAGAAGAAGCAGCAAGGATAGCAAAAGAAGCAGAAGAAGCAGCATTAGCAAAGAAGGCACAAGAAGAAGCAGAAGCAGTACTAGCAGCACAAAGGAAAGCAGAAGAAGCAAGGATAGCAGAAGAAGCAGCATTAGCAAAGAAGGCACAAGAAGTAGAAGAAGCAAGGAAAGCACAAGAAGCAGAAGAAGCAAGGAAAGCTGAAGAAGCAGCAGCATTAGCAAAGAAGGCACAAGAAGTAGAAGAAGCAAGGAAAGCACAAGAAGCAGAAGTAGAAGCAGCACTAGCTGAAGAAGAAAGGAAAGAAAAAGCAAGGGTAGAAGAAGCAGCACAAGCAGCACAAGCAGCAAATGATGAAATAGAAGAAGACAAAACAGCTGCGCTTCAAAGAGAAGATGAAACTAAAGAAGAAGAAGCAGCAAGAATTGAACTAGCATCAAATAATAGATTACAAAAAATAAGAGGAGTTGGACTAGAAGTATCAGATATAAAAACAGAACAACTAGAAGAAGAAAATAAAGAGGACTATAGCAAAGAACCATTCGATAATGATGATGATGATGATGATACCATACAAGCTAATACAATACCTAGAGATGATACATTAGAAAGCATAAGCAGCATAAGCAGCGTTGATCCACCTTTGCTATATGATGGTATTGAAGTAGATAAAAAAAAAAATACATTATCAGGAACATCATTATTACCAACTGTATCAACAGTATCAACGGCACCAACAGTTCCAATAGCATCAGGAACATCATCAGGAACATCCTCATTATTCAATTCAATATCAGCTACAGCAGCTTTAGCAGCTAAAGCAGCAAAGACAGCAGCAACATCAATAGCATCTAACGCATCTAACGCCGCAACAGCAGCCGCATCTTTAGCACCAGATGTAGCATCAAGAGCTAAAGAAGCCTTATCAGCTACAGCATCAAGAGCCGCGGTGTCAGCAGCATCCGCAACAGCATCCGCAACAGGATCCTCAATAAAAGAAGCATCAACAAGAGCCACTACATTAGCAGCATCCGCAGCATCCGCATTAAGAGGAGTAGCAAAAAGAGTAGAAACAGAACAAGAAACAATATTAGCGGCACCAGTAGAAGCACCAGCAGAAGTACCAGCAGAAGCACCAGTAGAAGCACCAGCAGAAGTACCAGTAGAAGCAACAGGAGTACTAGAAAGCGACAATAAGCAAGGATATATTCCAATATATCCAAACCCTAATAAAATAGATGAAAGAATATATTCATCTATACCAAAAAAAGCAGCAGAAGCAGCAGAAGCAGCAGAAGCAGCAGAAGCAGCAGAAGCAGCAGAAGCAGCAGAAGCAGCAGCAGAAGCAGAAGCAGATACACCAATAGATACGCTATCGCCCACAGATACACCTGCGACATCACCACGACTATCGCCAGCACCAACTACAGAACCTACAGAACCTCTAGCAGCTGTTGTAGCAACGGTGTCCTCTAACAATCCTCAAGAACCACCAAAGATATATGAAGCAATAGATGACGAGACATTAAAAGGACGCTATTTATATACCAAGAAATATAATAATATTGATAATGACGAACTTAATGAGTTAAGGGGACTATATAGACAAATGCGAAATCACCCTAGACGCCCTGATATAGACGACAAGATAGGACAGATGTCGGCAGATATAGACATATATAATAATGGCGACGGAGGCGGCGATGGAGGCGGCGATGGAGGAGCGACGCATTACAGCTTTGATGATATTAAATCTAAACTAAATAGGTTTGAGAATGACCCTAACAATCCCATAGAGGTTTTTGAGATAAGGTTTGAGGACAGGCTAGTATTCATTATAGCGACCTTCTTTATTAGATATGCGGCGATATCTATAATACAGCGTGGAATAGATATCAATCTTGTTAAATCATTCTACGAAGGCTTCATATATTACGGAGCCATATATATCGTGTTCTTCTGGTTTATTGTTCTATTCATTAATATAGATAACAATTACACAGTTGGATACCTAGACCTTAATGGTTTGATTAATTATATCCGCTCGCTATTCTACTATTTCTATATGGGAACGAACGGCATATCACGATTACTCATCCATTCGCTGCTGATACTCGTGGTTATAATAATTCCTATAATACTTAACATCAAGTATGACAAGACAAAAGACCCTTTGAATGACGATGATGCTGATGCTGCGGATGCTATAGAACGCATTAAACCCTTGTCATTAGAGGAACGCACCAAATTATCCAAAGCGTTATCATTATTCACCCTCCTCATATGGATACTAACAAGCATAATCGCTACGAAGTTCTAGAGCATTCCTTTTTGATAGCCCCTATATATAGATAAAAAATATTCTTATATATTAAGGATTAAAATGACTAAAAAACCATTAGTCCCCAATAAAAACCCGAAGGGTCGTGGTAAAGGAAAGGCTAAGGTAGCGAAGGTGGGTAAGGCTGTGAAGACGGCTAAGGCAGCTAAGGCTCCTAGAAGGTCTAGATTATGTAGCAGGCTTAGCAAAGGCAGACTTACTATATTGATAGCGGAGGTTGATAGTATTGCGAAGGGACTGAAAGGCGGTCTTAGCGGCGGCGGTAGTTTTATGAGCCTTATTGGAATGAAAAAAAAGACAACAGATAAGAAACCAGACGCCAGTCCAAAAGTAGAAGACTATTATGACCGAATTAAGGGATTGTTTAGCGACGAAAATAAGGAGAACATTAAGAGGCTTAAGGAAGATTTGGTAAATGATATTCTTGGGACTATGGCTGGTGGGTTGGAGAATTTAGTAAATTTTAAGACTGATACGGGAAAGATTGATTTCATCAAGAGAAGACAACTATTAAAATTTATTAGTATTATTAATGATATTGATAATTTAGATCAGTCTTATATTGACAGTCTAATATTAAATGATAGTTTAAAAATATTAAACTATATTGATAAGATAACAACGCTAGTAATGATTAATATGTTAAAAAAAGTTTATAAATCAAGATATACAAATAAGCAACTGGATGAGACCTCTTTTAAATATCTTAATAATACTAAATCTTTAATTGAGAAAATTACTACTGCTTATGAAGGTGATGATAAGGAAGGTGTTTTACAAGGTTTAACCAAAGATGTTAAGAGGGAATTAGAGTATTACAACAATATATACATATTAAATGATAATACCGAAGTTTATACAGAAGAGGTTAATAAAATTAAATTATGGTTAGATTTAAAAATTAAAGAAATTTTGGAAAATAAAGAAAATTTAAAAACATTATTATCAAATGAATTATTAATAAACCACAAGACTGGTTGTGTATATAATGGTGGCGATGATGTTTTTGTTAATAAGGTATATATAACAAAGTTAAATAATTTAAATGAAGTTGTAAAAGAATTAAAGATAAAATTAGATTTGATGAATACTAGTTTAACTAATACTAATAAATATAGAACATTTATTAATGATATGAATTGGTATGATTTATATAACCTTCTAACAATAGATGAAAAATTACTTGAAGAATTAAAAGTTTTGAAAGAAAAATATAAAAATTGTGTGAAAGCGTTTTATGATGACACCATTACAAGATATGATAAGAAGGAACTTCTAACTCTTCTAAAAAAACGAGAGTATTTGGAAGCTTCAATAGAATTAAGTGTAATAACTGATTTAGAAGCTAGTATTACAGTATATAATAATACTTATGATGAAATTAACAACAAATTTAAAAATTGGAATGAAATTGAAAAAAACATAGATAACAATATAGCTGTAGACCTAACTAATATAGTGTTCTTATATAATAAATTATGTAATTATAATAAAATATACCAAGAAAAATTTAATATAATTAAAAAAAAAATAGAAGAATTTAAAGCAAAGAATGTAGCAGCTGACAAAATAGCAGAAGAAATTGAAGAAAATATTCCTGAATATGATGAAGAATATGATGATGATTTTGAAAATGATGAAACATCACCTACAAAGCCTATCATAACTATACGCAAAGTAAAAACACAAAATGAAATAAATGCGGCAAAACAATCCAGAGGCGGCAAACAAACCACCAAGTATATATCAACAGGGGACTTCGTGTATATATTATACGAAAAGAAGAGGATTAGAAGGTGCGTATATGCGAAGGCTAAGGGTCGTGGTAAATATTGTAAAATTAAAGGCGATTATATACTACTAAGTAAGTTAAAGGTGGTATAGTTATTCTTATATGTTTTTATTGGCTGCTAGGATATAGCATAGTTTAGCGTGATTCGGGTAATCTTTAGTGCCTCTTATTACCATTATAGGTACTTCTATTACCATACTTGATGTTCTATATGTTATATCCCTCGCAAATGCTAGGGCGCTAGACGCGCTGCCGACCACTAAGATAAAATAACAGATATCTCTTACCATTACTGGTGTCATAAAGATAAAAAGGTATTACTAGGTATTTTTAGGGAAACTAAGAAACTTTTAGAGTTTTTTAGAAAAAAAGAAAGTTGTAAAAGTTTTTAGAAATAGTTAAAAGTTAAGTAATAATTCTAGGTTTATCAATACTGTGAATTATGCTCGTGTTATCACGGACACTAGCCACTCTTTGTAATTTTAGATAATATTGGCGGCTTATGTATGTAAGAATTATGAGGCATATGTAATCTCTTTTTTGTCATTTGTAAATAAAACATAGCATATATTAGAAGGTTATATGAAACTAAAGGCTCCTGTTAAGGCACCTGTTAAGGCACCTGTTAAGGCTCCTGTTAAGGCTCCTGTTAAGGGTGTTAAGGCTCCTACTAAGGCTCCTGTTAAGGGTGTTAAGGCTCCTACTAAGGCTCCTACTAAGGCTCCTGTTAAGGCTCCTGCTAAGGCTCCTACTAAGGCTCCTGTTAAGGCTCCTGCTAAGGCTCCTACTAAGGCTCCTGTTAAGGCTCCTGCTAAGGCTCCTGTTAAGGGTGTTAAGGCTCCTGCTAAGGGTGTTAAGGCTCCTGCTAAGGGTGTTAAGGCTCCTGCTAAGGGTGTTAAGGCTCCTAAACTACTTAAGAACGCTAAACTACTTAAGGAAGTTAAAGCCCCTAAAGCCGCTAAAGCCGCTAAAGCCCCTAAAGCCGCTAAAGCCGCTAAAGCCGCTAAAGCACCTAGAAAATATAAGAAAGGCGGGGTAGGCAAGACACATTCTAGAACATCACCATCATCTAGAGCATCAGCATCATCTAGAACATCAACATCACCAGCAGTAGTATCCGCATCACCTAGAGCATCAGCATTACAAGCAATAGCACCAGCATCCGCATTACAAGCAGTAGTATCAGCATTACAACAAGTAGTATCCGCATTACAAGCAGTAGCATCAACATCGCCTAGAGTAGCATCAGCATTAGCATCTAGAGCATTATCTAAAGCATCCGCATTACAAGCAGAAGCAGAAGCATCAGCATTACAAGCAGAAGCATCAGCGTCCGCATTACGAGCAGTAGAATCAGCATTACAAGCAATAGCATCAGCATTACAACAAGTAGAATCTGCTAAAGCAACATCACCTAGAGTAGCATCAACATTACAACAAGTAGCATCAATACTCGCATTATATAAGGATGCTAAATCTAATGTAGGAACAGAAGCCTTTAAAGTTCCTACAACTAATTTACTTATGACTCTCAAAGACCTTTTTGAAAATGAAGGAGACAATATAGAAAAATTTATGATTATATTAAAAGGTCGCGATTATACTGAAAGTAAAACAAAAATTATAGCCATTAAAGAACAATTATTAAAAAATAAAAAAGGTATAGACAACAACCTTTTAACCAATATTCACGAAGAATATATTGAACCTTATTTAAATAAAATAGAAGCAGAAATAGAAGAGGCTATTATAAAAGAACAAGAATATAACAAAATTTTAAATAAAATGGAAAATATTACTCAAAATTTTCCTAAAAATGAAACAGATGTATATGCTATTAAATCGTATTTTATGACAGCAGATAAATATAAAGAAGCAGTTAATTTTTATAAATATGCTACAGTTTTACTTAATAAACTGAGATTGATTAATGAAAAAGATGTTATAGATGGTGAAATGAAGGAATTAGAAACATTAAAAAGCGTTGAAGATAACTCAGCATTTTTAAGCAGAATATTTAACACATATATAGAACCTCATTTAATATATAACGACTATGATAAGAAATATCATTTTGATGTTTCTGGTTTAAGCACAAAAATAGAAAAATTAAAGATAGAAAGAGACAAAGAAGAACAACAAGATTATGATACATATTATGAAAAATATGTAAAGCCATTAAAAAATACAGTTAGGCAAGGACAAATAAGAGTAAGGGTTCATAATGTAATTGTGAAAGCCGCTATGAGAGCTCGTCCCATAAATACAGGGCGGGATAATAATAATGGATTATATCAAGCCCACGACCCTAATGTAATACATTAAGATAATGTAGGAATCTTGCGTAAAACAGTTTATAATAAAACAGTATGGTCTTTCCACTAACAGAACTCATCATACCTACGATAACAAAAGGCATACGAATAATGAGTCATATATCACAACAGATAAGGCGGAGCATTCTTAACATAAAACCTTGTTATATATTAGTATATTATCTATGAAACCTACAAAGAATAAACATAATACCAGAACTAGAACCATACAAAGTCCTAATACGCCTAGGACGCCAAGAACACCAAGAACGCCAAGAACACCAAGAACACCAAGAATACCAATAACGCCAAGGACTCCACGGACACCAATAACGCCACGGACGCCACGGACGCCACCTTTAGCATCTCCAAGAACACCACCTAGACCATCTTCGCCGCCTTTACCACCTTTACAACAGAAAGCACCTAGAGCACCACAAGCACCTAGAGCACCGCTTAGCACATCACGACCTAACTCGCAGAGCCTTAAATACAAAAGAAAATATACTCCAATAAGGAAAAAAAGCTCTTAATGAACCCGTTGTTTTATAGTATTTTTTATAATAATATATATAATAAATAATAATAGGAGAATAAAAATTTTAGGATGTTAGCAAAATGTTCCTTGACAGGGTATAATCCATTTTTACAATTGCTAGGGTTGCTATTTATGGCTATTATTCTGGTTATCGTCGTAATCTATTATTTACAAGTATATCATACAAGTATTTTAGAGAAATATGATAATAGTGCTAGCGGTGCCGTTAATCCGGCAACATTAAAATTCAATACTATTAGCGACACTACCAGCGCTACCTCTACGACCGCTATAACCGCTACACGAGACATCTTTCAAGGGGCAAAACTGGATTTAGTCGGCTCAGGTTCCAAGGCTATTGCTGATGCTATCGCTGCTGATAAGAGCGATACTTTCACATTAAGAGATTGTAAAGTATATTTTACAGATGACATAGACGGCTGCGACGGACAGCAAGATACCACTACGAAGACCTGTAGTTATAAGTTAGATGGCTGGAAAGAGTTTGAAACATACACGGATAAAAACGGAGGCACTCAAACATACGAAAAAAAAGTATATACGCCGTCAGGCTCTAATACCAGAGAAATTATAAACGCCCATTTAACTACCAAGTGTTTTAAGGAGTTTGACAACGAAGGCAACGGAAACGCCAGAGGTTTCGAGTATAAACAGAATGCCCTAGTGTCATATGATGCTAAAGGCACAACTAATAATGGCGTTCTTGACGCTAATACTTTTGGGGGCAAAAAATATACCTCGATACAGTTCATAAATTCTGGAAATGCCGGTGATAACTTAACAAAGGTTATAGATAGCATATGCTCGATTAAATACGACCCTATCGCCAATTTAGTCGGCAAGGTATTTTATAAGTTTATCTTTGATACGAATAGAAATATAACAGCTATACAAAAGGTTAAGTTTAACGAAGACCAAAACGGTATTGATGAAATTCAAAAGGACGCTTTAACCGACTTCGCATCTAAAGGATCGCACGGGCTTCGATTTGATAATAATGGTAGATTACAAGTATTTGTTAATGAAGCCGCTATTAATGCTACTATGAATATCTATAAGTTCAATTATTTAACCAATATATGTGCTAACGCGCAAATCAAAGATTACCGCAAATTCGCTTCGCAGAATGTTAATATTACTAATTTTGTATCATTCAATATGAAGTTCGGGGCTTCAAAAGAAAGAATTATTGATATAAGGAATTTACATCTCATAGAGCAAGAAGCCAAGAACAGATTTAGTAGGAAGGACGGGAACATAAATGTTAATTATAATAAAGAGATTTTAGAATATATTAAGGGAAGACAAAAGAAAATAATAGATGATTTAACAGACGCATCAAACGCAAGGAGAGACAATTATAGTGGTAATATTAGAGCAAGACAGAGAGAAAAAGATGAAGCGACTGTACGGAGGAACAATTTTAAAAATCAATCATTCACAGATATAATAGGATTAACCGTGAATAGTCAAAGAATATTTGATTATGCTAGGGGATATAAAAATAATGTATTAGACACAATACCTATATCGAGTGGGGCAGAAATGTATATAGTTAATTCAACAGATATTTGCTTTGTATTTAAGAATAATGAGAGACAAGACCAAAAATCTTACTCCTTTATAGTTCCTTTAGGGAAAAACTATGTGTGTGATATATTAATTGTGGGAGGAGGAGGAGGAGGAGGCGACCCTCACGGTGGCGGAGGTGGAGCAGGACAATTAGTTTTAATTTATCAAGCAACTTTGAATGGAACTTATACTATCAAAGTTGGTAATGGAGGCACCGGAGGTGTATTTGAAAGTACTCCTCCTACAAAGGGTAGTGATAGTGTATTTTCTAATTCTTCAACAACTGTAATTGCCGAAGGAGGTGGTGCTAATACTAATAATGCTATAGATAAAAATGGAGGTAGTGGAGCTGGAGGCGATGCTTATAATCCAGGAGGTGGTACAGCAGGAGGAGGAACTAAAAATACAACAGTAGATTTGTTTCCAGGGGCTACTGTTTATAGTAGAGGTAATAATGGTGGAAATCAAGGAGGTACTAATCTACGAGGAGGTGGAGGTGGAGGCGCAGGACAAGAAGGACAATCAGGATTATTTAGTATTCCAGGTAAAGGAGGAGATGGACTTTCAGGAATAAGTGAAATTGGTTATGACTTTCAAACAAACTTTGGTAATTTTGGTAGATTAGAAGCAGATGGTAAATATTATTTTGCTGGAGGAGGAGGAGGAGGAAATTCAACAGTTTTAAATAATAGTAAAGGAGGAGGAGGAACAGGTGGAATAGTAGGAAATTATCCTGCTAATTTAGGTGTTAGTGCTATTGCTAATACAGGAAGTGGTGGTGGAGGCGGAGGCGGTGGTGGAGAAGCTACAGGTGGTGCTGGAGGGTCAGGTATTGTTATTATTAGAATAAAAAATATATTACCAGTTCCGTCAATTACTTTAACTACTACAGATAATTATTATAAGCAAAGACCTGAGATGACTATATCTATGCCCTCTTCAAGAATTCAAACAAACATACTAACATCATTTGTATATTTACAAGCGGGATTTTATAGGTTTAGAGCGGATATTGGAATAAATGATGCTGTTAATCAAAACCGCAATATAATATATGGAGAGCTAGTGATATACGATGAAAGTAATCTATCAGGCACTCAATACAATTGTAAAACGGTCTTCAAATATAAAAGATATAATAATAGAAATATGCCTGCGCATTTAATAAAATACATACAAATACCTACAAATAAGTTTTACAAACTAGCATATACTTATTATTATTACAATAATACGGCAGGCAATATTGATGATAATTTTAATCTTTATTGTAAATATTTAAATACCACATCACAGGTTTTAGAAGGGACGGTGCCTTTAACAAATCCAACAAATAATGATGACCTATTTGCTAGGGTTCAAATAGAAGAAATAAATACCTCTCTTAACCAGTATTTATTTAGCGGCGAAAATATACACACAGCATATAATAATGATACTTTGAAAAGCCTTTTTTCAACAATAAGCTATGACAATAATAATAGCGAGGCTTTAATAGCATTTTTAGATAAAGGTGGTAAAATAAATAACGCGCCTATAGATTATTTCAAGTTGAATTTCCTAGATAGCAAGATAATTGAGGAACAAAGTAAATACGATGCTGAATACAATTTATTAATAGCGGCTACTAATAATAATACAACAATCGCAAGTTATACGACGCTGTATAATGATATAGCAAATATTAACTATTCAAGTTTAATCCCTGTTGATAACTTAACATTAAGGACAGGAGCATCCTTTGTATCTATATTTGGCGAAAGCAAGGAGATTGATTATATAACAGATGAGAAGGTAGAAAATTATAATAATTTAGCCAACCCTAACTTCAAAAAATCCGTATATGTTGAGGCTCTTAATTGATAATGATATATATAAATATAAATATATATGCGACATAACAGGACGGCACAAGGCAAAGCCTAGAGACCGTATGTTAAATCTTCTTTTTTTTATATATACATAGTATAATAATGATTACTCTAAATAATAGTAATATAGATTTTGATTTAGATAATAAAAATTTAGGTTCTAAGTATTCTATATTATTAGCCGAGACCACTTGTAATATTATTTTTAGGACATATGGAGAAGACCGAATGACGATTATGAGTAGTGGTAATATAGGAGTTGGCTTAGGAAATCCTAGTGCTCCTCTAGAAGTTTCAGGCAATATCAAGGCGACCGGCGCTATCATCTCAACAGGCTCCGGATTTCAAGGGAAAGGCGTTAATTTAACTGAGATACCTATAACAGGTGTCCTAAATTTGCTTCCTACATTACAAGGTTTGTCAGGTAATGTAGGAAGCGTAGAATTAAATATTGAGAGCACCTCTAATAACTTAGTAAATAGAACATTAGAAGAGACTACATACGGAAGCAACTATACTTTGAGGAGTAATAGGGAACTAAACACCCGCATAGATTATACCAGCAACTATGTATTTTCTGCTAGCAACTTCTTAGTAAATCGCATAGTAATGGAAATCGGGCAAACCAGCAACTACATCTTAACTGCTAGCAATAACCTTGTTAGGCGTGTGGTAGAAGAAGTAGGGTTTGGTAGCAATTACTTGGTTAGGATGGATACGAACGCCAGCAATTACATATTAACCGCTAGCAATAACTTAGTTAGACGAGTCGTGGAAGAAGTAGGATTTGGTAGCAATTACTTGGTTAGGATGGATACAAACGCCAGCAACTATATATTAACGGCTAGCAATAACCTTGTTAATAGGGCTGTCATAGAAGCTGGCTTTGGTAGCAACTATTTGGTTAGGATGGATACGAACGCTAGCAACTATATCTTAACTGCGAGCAATAACCTTGTTAAGCGAGTGGTTGAAGAAGTAGGGTTCGGTAGCAATTACTTGGTGCGAATGGATACAAATGCTAGCAATTACATCTTAACTGCGAGCAATAACTTAATTAGACGAATTGTAGAAGAAGTAGGGTTTGGTAGCAATTACTTGGTTAGGATGGATACAAACGCAAGCAACTATATCTTAACTGCTAGCAATAACTTAGTTAGGCGAGTGGTAGAAGAAGTAGGATTTGGTAGCAATTACTTGGTTAGGATGGATACGAATGCTAGCAACTATATCTTAACTGCTAGCAATAACTTAGTTAGACGAATTGTAGAAGAAGTAGGGTTTGGTAGCAATTATTTGGCGCGGATGGATACAAACGCTAGCAACTATATCTTAACTGCTAGTAATAACCTAGTTAGGCGTGTTCTAGAAGAAGTAGGATTTGGTAGCAATTATTTGGTTAGGATGGATACAAACGCCAGCAACTACATCTTAACTGCTAGCAATAACCTAGTTAATCGTGTGGTAGAAGAAGTAGGGTTTGGGAGCAATTATTTGCGACGGATGGATACAAACGCCAGCAACTATATCTTAACTGCTAGCAATAACTTAGTTAGGCGCGTTGTAGAAGAAGTAGGGTTCGGGAGCAATTATTTGGTTAGGATGGATACGAACGCCAGTAACTACATCTTAACTGCTAGCAATAACCTTGTTAGGCGTGTGATGGAGGAAGTAGGGTTTGGTAGCAATTATGCGAGAGACCGCGTAGGAGTATGGAGCAGCAATTACACCGATTTAGCGAGCAGATCGACTAGCAACTATGTTGATAAACTGAACGCCATAGCAATTGTTAGTAGCCAGTGGACTACTAATGCGTTGCCTTCAATATTTTATAACACAGGGAATGTAGGGATAGGCACCGCAAACCCTATAACAAATCTACATATTTATAGCAGTAATAATACAACTAATAGCGGACTAGCAAGCACCAAATTAGTAATACAAGAAGCCAATAATTCTAATCTATTTTCAACAATTGCTACTGATATTATATCGGTTCCTTCAGTAGTTCCTCTGTCTATAGCAGGCTCTATTGACAAATATGTGGTTTTCACTTATACCACCGACAATACTGGGTTAGGTCAAACACAGTATGATATAACACTTCCTGAGAATTACAGTTATGACGTTTTAATGGTTGGCGGCGGTGGTGGTGGAGGCGGCGACCTTGGTGCTGGCGGCGGTGGAGGAGCTGTATTATATGGCTCTAATATAAGAATACCAGCAGGGAGTTATAATATTAAAGTAGGAAATGGTGGTAATGGGACGGGGCAAAATGGATATAATACTGAAGCTTTTAATTCATTATGCTATGGTGGTGGCGGAGGTAAGAATATTGCTTTAAATAGTGTAGGGACAGGTGTTGCTGATGGGAATGATGGAGGTTGCGGAGGAGGTGGTAAATCAGCATCATCAGGAACTGTTTTTGGTATAGGAGGAGGGGTAATACCTTCAATAAAGGGGGCATTATTACAAACAGCAATAACATTTGGTAATTCAGGAGGAACAGGTGTTATAAATGGTACGGGTTTTCAATCAGCCGGAGGAGGCGGCGCGGGAGGCGTAGGATGCGCTGGAACAATTCCCGGAGTGCCTGTTGTTGGCGGGTCTGCGAACGGAGGCTCGGGTATTCAACTTAATATAACAGGAGCCGCTTTATTTTGGGGGGCTGGCGGTGGTGGCGCTGGTAATTCTATGATAGGTGGAAATGGAGGTAATGGAGGAGGCGGCGCAGGCACAAGAAGTGGAACAGGTTCTGGCGATAGTTCAGTAGGAGGAAACGCATATAACACAGCAGTAGGGATGAATGCCGCCTTTGGTTCAGGTTCAGGAGGTGGCGGCGGGAGTGCTAATTTTCAATCAAACGGCGGAAATGGTGGCGCGGGTATCATAATAATACGATACAGACCTTTAATAAATATTAGCGGAACGCCTGAGATGCAATTGGTAATAGGCGATAGGATAGAGGCTGGCGCTAGCAATTATAAGCTAGGCAATTATAACGGCAAATTTCAAATAAAAACATCAACTTCTAACATAGATACGACATCGCTTATAATAGAAAGCTTAGGAAATGTAGGAATTGGGACTAGTATAATAACTAGCAAGCTACATTTATACGATAGCCAGCAGAATGCTATTTTAACATTACAAGACAATACTTCTATACCTACATTAATGCCTCCAGCATCTATAACTCCAACTGTCGTTGGTGGTGCTACTTCAAGTATTACACCATCAACGTTTGGATTATACGATAAAATAATTAGTTGCGAATACTCAAGCGATAGCGCTGGTTTAACAGGGCAAACGCAATATATTTTCACGGCGAGCGAAGACATTAGCGCTGATATATTAGTTGTTGGAGGCGGAGGAGGCGGTGGTTGTTTTGGTGGAGGAGGTGGTGGCGGTCAGGTATTACTAACTACCAACTATATTATATCTAGCGGTAATCAAGTTATTATTAATGTAGGGAAAGGCGGGATAGGAGGAACTGCTGGGACTGTATCACCTGCTGTGGCTCCAGCAAACGGACAGAATGGCTTTGATACATCTATAACTATAGCAGGTAGTACTTTCACAGCGAAAGGTGGGGGTGGTGGCGGAACAAGTAATATAGATAGTAAAACACTAGTAGGTAGTAATGGCGGCTCTGGCGGAGGTAGCAGTTCTGGTATTTTAACCCCTGCCTCTCTTGGCGGTATATCAACTAAGAATACATATCCTAATTGGAAATCATTTGGAAACAAGGGAGGTATAGGCACTTATAAGCCAACTGTAGGTGCGACTGCTAATCATTTTGGGGGTGGTGGTGGAGGCGCTGGGTATAATGGTGGAACTGCTATATATTCAGCTTCAACCACAGGAATAGCAGGCTCAGGAGGCGAAGGGATTAATTTATCATCTATTTTTGGAACAAGCTTTGGAGAAACAGGTAATTTTGGTGGTGGCGGCGGTGGTATGCTTTTTGGTAATGGAACAGTTGGTAGCGGTGGCTTAGGAGGTGGCGGTAGAGGAGGGACAGGTGTATCATCTACAGGGACAGCGGGAACTGTAAGAACAGGAGGAGGTGGCGGTGGTGGTAGTGGTATTGGCGGTGGTGGCGGAACTGGAGTGGTTATAATAAGGTATAGACAGAGGAACCAAGAAGGTAATAGTGAGATACAGTTAATTAAAGGGGCTTCTATATCTTCTGGAAATACAAATTATAAAATAGGGAATTATGGTGGAAACTACAAGGTTAAGTCATCTAGTTATAATACTGATGTGGATAGATTTATAATACAGGCTACAGGCAATACTGTCTTCAATAATACTAGCGGTATAGCTGTCGCTACTGTATTTAACAACGGGGACTTTAGGACGGCTGGTTCGCAGATATCAGACAGCGATCATCGTATTAAGAGGGATATTGCTGATATTGATGATGATGCCGCTTTGCGGATGATATTAGCGATTGAGCCGAAGACTTATCGGTATATTGATGATGAGAGAGGGAGGAGCTGCGATGCTTCGCTTATCTACGGATTTATAGCGCAGCAAATCAGGGATGTTATACCAGATGCTACAGAATTGCGTAAGAACTTTCTGCCTAATATAATGAAGCGGGCGATATGCGATAATGATAGGATCTATCTAGATTTAACGGGATATAGGGATTTGCCTGTTAAAGATATGGAGCGAAAAATAAACATTAGGTTTAAGAATGGTGGCGGATATAACTTCAGTATTACTGAGGTTAATAAGGAATACTTTGTGATAGACAATAATGACAGACTGATTGAGGAGGTATTCGTATATGGATATGAAGTGAATGATTTTCATATATTAACGAAGGACTACATATATACGCTGAATGTATCGGCTACTAGGGAACTTCATAGGAAGATGTTGGAACAAGAGGGACGCATTAAGGAACTAGAGGATAGGCTGCTTTAGGATGGTATAAGTGATAAAAATATAGCAAATATGTTATCACATATTATTTAACAATATCTCAACCTTTGCTTCTAAATCCCTAATCCTATCATCTTGTGATTTAATAACTATATTTTGTGCTTCTATTCTTCTATGTAGTTCCTGTGTAGCACAAACATTAAGAGTAAAGATGTAGTCTTTATTAAGCGTATGTAAGTCATCTACAAAAGTTCCATACACAAAAATTTTGGTATCAGTATATTCTTTTTCTAATTCTTTAATTTTAAAAGTTAAATTATCTATAATCTCTATCACTTCTACAAGTATATCTTTGTTATCTTTGTCATAACATTTGATTTTATCATTAACTTTAACAATTACTTTTGTAGGTTGTTCTTGAAAAGTTATAATACAAGTATTATAATCAGCTAATAGCATTATATTAGGAATATAATCCATCTCAATCTTTATTGCTTCTGGAATAACCTCTTTAATTTGCTGTGCTATAAAACCATATACCTTCTTATCACCTCTAACTAACCTATCAATATATTTATAAGTTTTGGGTTCTATTGCTAATATCATTTGTAAAGCACTATCATCAATAATATCTTGTATGTCTTCTTTAATACGGCTATCACTAAGTACAATAGTATAAGCACACATAATAGCTCCTATAAATCTTGCTGAAATTCCAGAATATTCACCAGTATAATTCATAGTTAAACCATTTTGATCAAAATACGACGCTTTTGTATTAGGTTTATCTGCTGAAGTAGAATCAGATACATGAAGAGGATATCTTGGATCAGCTATACCTATACCAAAAAAACCTTTAGTAGAATGAATAACAACTCTATTATCAACACTACCTGTGACAAAAGTTAAGTTTCCATTAGTCCCATTTCTATATATTTGAGTATCTGCTGAGTTAAATAAAATTACAGCACCAACCCCTGTTATTAATATACTACCGCTAACATTTAATTGCGCGCTTGCTGTAGTAGTTCCTATACTAACAATACCATCACTAGCTATACGCATTCTTTCCGTTGCACTGTCAGTAGTATAAAAAACATGACTACCAGTAAATGAGGTATGATATGATATTTGTCCTTTTGAAACATCATATCCTCTACCTATTAGATATATTTTTGTATTTGTACTACCATCAGCATCATTAGTTCCAATTGTCGTATAGTCGTTACTATTATTAGCAATCCTTAATCTCCCACCTGAACCAACTTGTAAAATATTATTTGCATTATTGGTACCTATCCCTACATTACCTCCATTATAAAATATATTTGCTGTTCCACTCCATTGTGACGGAGTGCTTGGTGTAATTGCCTCGCCATTAACTAATACACTTGTTGCGTTTATACTACCATTAACATTTAATTTATAAGTACCTGTAGAAGTAGTTCCTATCCCTACATTACCATTATTGGCTATACGCATACGCTCTGTTCCATAACTAGTTCCACCAGTCGTTTCTGTATAAAAGAAATGACTACCACCACTAAAATATTCTAAACCGCCGCCAGCAATCCCAAACCCAAAAGATGATGATGTAGTAGGAGTATTACCACCCCCGTATAATGATATCTTATTACAAGCAAATTCACTACCTCCTCCGCCTCTAAAAGAGTTATTAAAGACTAATTGATTTTCTACCCATTCATTACCTATAACTTGTAATTTATATGAGGAACTAATGGTAGAGGTGCCTATTCCTACATTACCTCCATTATAATAGATATTTGTGGTTCCACTCCATTGTGACGGAGAGCTTGCTGTAATTGCTGCGCCATTAACTAATACGCTTGTAGCGTTTATAGTACCACCGACATTCAATTTATATGTTGTAGTATCTGTAGTTCCTATTCCAACATTACCATCACTTGATATACGCATTCTTTCTGTAGTGCTATCTGTTGTATAAAAGGCGTGCATACCTGTTGATGTTGTTGATAAATACTCTATATTACCTTGATTACCACTTCGTGTTATACCTGATATAATTATTCGCGGATTAGTAGCAGAGTTTGCGTCGCTAGAACCAATCAAAGTGAAATCAGTATTATCATTCGCAAGTCTCAAACGTCCTCCACTACCAACTTGTAATATATTAACAGGATTTGTGGTTCCTATTCCTACATTTCCTTTGTAGAATGATATTACAGGTGCTGTATAATCAACATTATTTGTTTTTTGTATTAAATCATATCGAACATCATTTGCGGCTACTAAGGTTTGACGAAATCTAATACCATTCGTAGTATCATAACGCATAGTTAATATATCATTTGTCCCTGCTGTTGTATTTGTAGCTGTATATGTTTTGGATAAAGTATCATTCGCACAGGTTAAAGAACCAGTATTCACAGTTATACCAGCATTTGCTGTTATTAGACCTGAAGCAGTTAAGGTGTTTGCTGTTATTAGACCTGAAGCAGTTAAGGTGTTTGCTGTTATTAGACCTGAAGCAGTTAAAGTGTTTGCTGTTATTAGACCTGAAGCAGTTAAGGTGTTTGCTGTTATTAGACCTGAAGCAGTTAAAGTGTTTGCTGTTATTAGACCTGAAGCAGTTAAGGTGTTTGCTGTTATTAGACCTGAAGCAGTTAAAGTGTTTGCTGTTATTAGACCTGAAGCAGTTAAGGTGTTTGCTGTTATTAGACCTGAAGCAG
>Ga0209191_1000026_pt1 | contig 116993 bp, 137 predicted proteins | sample S_130626_EF_Meta_FD_187320 | JGI IMG/M metagenome (GOLD analysis project Ga0209191, IMG submission 187320) | Freshwater microbial communities from Lake Simoncouche, Canada to study carbon cycling - S_130626_EF_MetaG (SPAdes) (version 2) | ecosystem: Environmental > Aquatic > Freshwater > Lake ...
AGTACAACAGAACTAGCTAATACAGCAGCAACAACACCACTGCCATCAGGGTGGAGTGGAACTAATCTGTTGACAGGTGGATACACTCACACTGCAGGAAATACAGCTGTGTTACTAGTTAATAATTTAACACCTACTGCAGGACAGAGTTATCAAATCGTATGCACACTTTCAGCAGGATCAACAGGTTCAGTTATAATAAACTTTGGAGGAGTGTCCAGTGCTTCATTAACTGCTACCACTACAACAATCCTAACTCCAATAAATGCAGCAATTAAGTTATCAATTACTCCATCAAATGACTTTGTTGGAACTGTATCGCTAAGTGTAAAACAGAGTTCGTCAGCACTTAATCAAATACAGCTACCAATAACTCTTGCCTCTGGAAAATCAGTATGGATAGACTGGGGAGATGGTCAGTATAGCACTGCAAACAGCACTAATATTATTCCAAATAGAATACACACGTATACAACACCAGGAGAGTATCCAGTAAGGGTATTTGGAGATGACTTCAGTTTTGGATTTGGAAGTCCAAATCAGGTTACTAATGATAGATTAAAAATAAAGTCTATATCTAGTTGGGGCAAATTAAAAATGGGGTCATCTTCTTTTTTTGGTTGTTCTAATGTAACCATGTCTGGAATAACTGATATTCCTGATTTAATTGGAGTAACTAACTTATCAAATGCATTTAATACTTGTTCTAACTTAACTACTGTTGGTAGAATGAATGAATGGAATATGAGTAGTGTTACTAACCTACTTGGAATGTTTAGCAATTCAGGTAATTTTAATCAATGTATAGGTGGTTGGAATTTATCTAGTGTTACTACTTTTGAAGGAATGTTTTATAATTGTTTGGAATTTAACAATGGAGATAACAGCACACCATTAAATAATTGGATATTAAATACAACATCATCAGTGTCATTAAACTATCCATTTATTAATTGTAGAAAATTCAATAGATACATAGGTGATTGGAATACATCTAAAGTGAATATAATGGCAGACATGTTTCAAGGAGCTACAGTATTCAATAATGGATTTGCTGCTGGTGTTGGAACAGGAAACCAATTAAATTGGGATACATCTTCTTGTACTAATATGAGTAGAATGTTTGTAAGTGCTCCTGCATTTAACTCTAATGTATCATCATTTAATGTATCTAAAGTTACAACATTTAATCAAATGTTTACTTATTGTAATGCATTTAATAATGGATTTGCATCTGGAGATGGAGTAGGAAATCAATTACCTTGGAATATAGGTGGTAATGTAACAGGTACAATTAGTATGGAAGGTATATTTTCTTATGCTCCTGCATTTAATTCTAACTTAGGAACAGGGACAACACCATGGGATGTTAGTAAGGTGACAACATTTGCAAGTATGTTTAATGGAGCATCTAAGTTTAGAAATGGTGATGATACAGCTCCTATAAATAATTGGAATATAGGAGGAAGTGTAACATCAGTTACTTTAACTAGTATGTTTGCTAGTGCATCTGTTTTCAACAGAGATATTAGTAGTTGGAATGTAAGTAAGGCGACTAGTACTAGTGGTATGTTTTCTTTTGCTTCTGCCTTTAATCAACCTATTGGGAATTGGGAAAGAAGTACAGTAGGGAATGTATCTACAATGGGCAATATTACTAATATGGGTAACATGTTCCAATATAGCTTAGCATTTAATCAAGATATTAATCTATGGAATGTAAATAAGGTGACATCATTTTATCAAATGTTCCAAGGGGCTAGAGATTTTAATAAAAATATTGGAGATTGGGATATAAATACTTTAGCAACATCAGTTGATATGACTGCTATGTTTTGGGTTGCCCCTAATTTCAATCAAGATATTAGTAAGTGGAACGTATCTAAAGTAACAGCATTTGTAAAAATGTTTGCTGGTGCTACTGCCTTTAATAATGGAGACAATAATCAAGAGAATCCAATAACTTTTAGAATTGGTATAAATGGATGGAACATAAATACCGCTGCAACATCAGTTAGTATGTTTGATATGTTTAATGGTGCTTCTGCTTTTAATCGACTTATTGACTCTTGGAATGTAAGTAAGGTGACAAATATGGTAAGTATGTTTGAAAATGCTAGAGCATTTAATCAACCTCTTGCTGGATGGGAAAGAATTACACCAGATGTTTCTAGTTTAAGTAATGTTACCACTATGAGTAAGATGTTTTATCAAGCTTTCTTATTCAATCAACCTATTGGAAATTGGAATGTGAGTAATGTGACTGATATGAGTAATATGTTTGCTGGCTTTTTTAATGTTGGTTTTACTACTTTTAACCAAGACATTAGTAACTGGAATGTTAGCAATGTTACTACTATGGCTAGTATGTTTACATATAATAATGCATTTAATCAGGCAATAAGTGGTTGGAATGTGCCCAAAGTTAATAGTTTCGCAAGCATGTTTAATACGAGCAGATACAACCAACCATTAAACTTGTTGAATATTGGTGGAGATTCTTCAGTAACAACAATAAATATGGCTTCTATGTTTCAGCGAAATGGTTATTTTAATCAAGACATAAGTATGTGGAATGTACCTAAGGTGACTAATATGTCTAATATGTTTTATAATGACTCGGCACCAGTTAGCACATTCAACCAACCTATAGGTTCTTGGGATGTGAGTAATGTTACTAATATGTCTAGTATGTTTACTGGTGCTAAAGCCTTCAACCAGCCTATTGGTTCTTGGGATGTGAGTAAAGTAACTAATATGTCTTCTATGTTTTCTAACCTATTCACCAATGCTAGTTCTATGGACTTTAACCAAGACATAGGTTCATGGAATATAAGTAATGTTACTAGCTTTGCTAATTTTATGGCAGGAAAAACACCAGCTACATTCTCATCAACTAACCTAGATGCTATATATAATGGATGGAGTGCATTACCAAGTGTTAAACCAAATATATCAATAAGTTTTGGATCTGCTAAGTATTCACAAGTTGGTAAACCAGGGAAAGATACATTATTAACAAGTCCGAATAATTGGACAATAGCAGATGGTTTATTAACAGTTTCTGGTACATCAAATAACGGAGGACTAATTAGAGTGACAACAACTGCTGCTCATGGATTTACAACAGGAAATTCAGTTTATATATATGGAGTTAATGGAACAACAAATGCAAATGGAACATGGACAGTTACAGTAGTAAACACTACAGTAATAGAACTTCAAGGAAGTGCATACAACGCAGCATGGACTAGTGGTGGAAATGTAATATTAGGATAATAAATCAAATAAAATAAAATGACAGTATTAATAACATTAACAACAGCAGGTGCAGACACAGGACCATTTAATCTCTATTCAGATGTTAATGGATATGCGTATGCATTTGTATTAAACGTAACCAAACAACAACTAACTGATGGTTATCCATCTGATATAGTTCCTGATGGTACAACCATAATCAAAGTTCAATCTGTTAATAGTTTATGTAATAATTTTACATTATTAAATGTTCCACCACCACCACCAACCACTACCACTACATCTAGCACTTCTACCAGTACAAGCACTAGTACCAGCACTAGTACCAGTACTAGTACAAGCACTTCTACATCAACAAGTACCAGTACTTCTACTAGCACTAGTACATCAACATCTACATCAACATCTACATCAACAAGCACTACTACTAGTACTACTACTGCTACACCATGTACTCTTAGTATACTTTCTACATTAACTACAGATCCTGACAATCAAGCAGGAAATAATGGAACAGCAACAATAGTATTTCAAGGAGGAACTGCACCATTTACATATACATTAAATTCTGTAGCGCAAGGAGCTGCAATTTCTCCATTAGTTATTAATGGACTATCGGCATTAACATCTTACACTGTTGAAATAATAGATTCAAATCTATGTAATGATACTACAACATTTACATTAGGAGAAAGTACATTCTATTTTGATGCAGATTATATAATGTTAACGTATGAATTTACAGATGGTCGAGATCTTGATACAAAAACTAGAATGGCTATTCCTAATATAGGACAAAATAGTCCAGTTGATTATTTAGGATACCTTGATCCAGATACTGTTTTTCAATGGCCACCACTTTCTGCATCTCCTATATTAGCTTTTGGTGGTGATAATCTTGGAACTGGGTTTGAATCTATTTTAATAGACATTAACGAATTTAAAATAGATTATCCATCAGCAACTAGTTTTACTGTAGATGCTAGATGTTTGTGGTTTGTACCTGATGAAATAGGAATAAATCCTGTAAATGTAGCTGCTACATTGTGGAAGGGTGGGACACCTGTACAAGATGGATGTGATGGTTTTTGTTGGACAAATCCAACAGCAACTAATACAGGTAGTATAGATTCTGTTGGTATTGTAATTACAAGTACTGATCGGACTAGAGGTCAAAGAGCTGCAACATTAACATATAACTTAGTAACAAAGATAGGTATATTAAATAATAATGATACAACAACACCTGTTGTTTAATATAATATAAAACCAAATGAATTTACTTATAACATTAACAAGCGCAGGTCTTAATTCTGGACCATTTAATTTGTATTCAGATACTGATAATTATTTTACAGCATTTGAATCTGATGTACCTAAACAAGATTTATTAGATGGCTATATATCCACTCTAATTCCTGATGGGACAACAATAGTTAGAGTGATATCTGATAATCCTTTATGTACTAATTATGCAGATTTATCTATAGTTGTTCCTACTACAACAACTACCACTACAATAGCAGCTACTTATTGCGTAAACTGGACAGCATCAAATGAAGGAAACATAAAAATGTCTACTCAAGGGTATATTGATTTTACAGCAATATTAGCTGGAAGAACTATAGCAACTGGACTTTCTACAGGAACAATTATTGGATATATAGTTGCTGGTGTTGGAACATTTACTTGTTCTATTCCTATGACATTTACTACATCTAAAGCAGAATGGGATACAGACACACTTCCTGCAGTTGAAGATAACGTGCTAACTTCTTTAGTATACAATGTAGAAGTGGTGTTTAATAATTCTGATGAGTATTCAATAGTTGCTGGACAAACAAATGCAGTTGTAATTCCTGGACAATTAACTTCAGAATATAATGATTGTCCTGTGCCTACAACTACTACAACATCATCAAGTAGTAGTAGTACATCAACCTCGACATCAACATCAACATCTACAAGTACAACTAGCACTAGTAGTTCAACAACAACTACTACCACTACAGTAATACCTACTATACTTATTTGTGATCAAATATGGACTACTATAAACCTTGATGTAACCACATACAGAGATGGTACGGTTATACCTGAAGTAACTGACGCAGAGGAGTGGGGTGACTTGACAACAGGTGCTTGGTGCTATTATGAAAACAATACAGCAAATGGTCCTATATATGGTAAATTGTACAATTGGTATGCTGTTGCAGGAATTGACGGTAGTGGAATACCAAGGAGTTTAGCTCCTGCAGGTTATCACGTACCTTCAGATGCCGAATGGACAACTTTAACCAATACTTGTTTAGGTGGTGAAGCTATTGCGGGAGGACCAATGAAGGAAACAGGATTTTCACATTGGAGTAGTCCTAATACAAACGCTACTAATAGTAGTGGTTTTACAGGTCTTCCAGGTGGATATCGTGAGGATGTTGGAGCATTAGACTTTGTAGGTATTAATGAGCTTGGTATGTGGTGGAGTTCTACAGAAGACAATATTGGTTCAAGCTCCTTTTTCCGCTTCCTGTCTCACACCTCTGGTGTAGCATACCGCATCAGTTATCCTCAAGGTTACGGTTACTCAGTAAGATTAATACAAGATTAATAAAAAATAAAACCAAATGATAATATTTTTAACATTAACAACCGCTGGATCTGATTCAGGTCCATTCAATCTTTACTCTGACTCAGATGGATATACAATTCCATTTGACACAGATGTATTTAAATATTCATTAGAAGCAGGATATTCAACAACTGCACCAGATGGTACACAAGTTGTCAAAGTTGTATCTACAGGAGTTTGTATCAATTCTACATATATAACACTAGCATTGCCAGATTGTATATTAGCTGGATATCTTGAAACTGTACTTAATGCTACATCAGTTACTTTTATTACAAATGAAGATACTAATTTCACTATACAATTATTAGGAGAAGCAGGGAATCCTAATCCAGATTATATAATAACATCTTTGCCTAACACTTTACAAGGAGATATATATGATCCAGGTACAGGTTTAAAAATAACAACTGTGCCATATACATTAGTTAGTTCTGGAACAACGGTATTATTTGATCCTGCAGAACATTATTTTGGAAATGTTGATTCATTTAATTTTCAATTATTTCAAGATTTATATTATAGTAATGTAGCTACAGTGACAGGACTAGTGTTAGCAGTTAACGATTCTCCTATATTTGATCAACTTGCACCATTGTATGATGGATTACCTGGAGGAACCTATACATACACAGGCACAGTGTCTGATCCAGATAATCCACTTCTTCCATTAGTTGTAACTTTTGTACCAACAGTGTTGATGCCTAATTTGCCTTCAGGATGGACACTTGTTCAAACTCCTGGTACTAATCAATTCACGCTTACAGGACCTGTTCCTTCTGGTGCAGATTATTCTATAACCTTACAAGTATCCGATGGAATCCTAGTGACCCAACAGTTAGTTACCGTTAATTCAGTATATTCTACATTGGCTAGCATGGAGTTTAAAGTTAATTATAGAGCTGCTGTAGCTCCTTCAGGAGTGGCACAGTCTCCTGAAACAACAGGTAATGGTATTACAATATCTACATCTGCAATAAATGGTGGCCATGTTTGTAATAGAGCACAATTTAATTTAGTTGCAGGAATATATGCAGATGTAAATAGTGGTCAGTGGCAATGGTCAGACTTAGGTAAAGCAAATTTAAACAACAATGGTGTTAACCCTGTTCCTTTTAATCCTGGTGTGTCTGCTTACAATTTATTTGATAATAGAATTTCACAAGCAGCAGATCTTGCTTATGGAACTGCAGTAGACCCATCTTGGGTAAATGTTGCGGCTGGAATGGGATTAGATCCAGGAGCAGCTGGTAGACCAGTTAAAATTTATGATGCTGGAAATCCATTAACATTTTATAATGTTTACGCTGTTAATACTGAGCCATCCTCTGCTGATAGAACAACTTATTTTAAAATATCAAATGCTATAGCTACAAGTTTAGCAACTGAATCAAATTGGGGAGGTTCTTCTAATATTAATAGAGGAGTAGTTAAATTTAAGTTAGTATCAAATAATTATACTCCTGCTGGTATACACAATCCTCACTCAGGAAATTTTGGATGGTTACAAGTGTTTAAGAGCAATAATAATTCACAAGCTTTAAATCAAGAAGAAGTTTTAGTTAATGGTGCAAGTTTTATTATGACTGGACAGGTTGGTGTTGGAAATGTAACAATAACAGTTAACATATTAACTAATCAAGTATCAGTAGCTAGTGAGTAGTTGTTGAAGTATCAATACATAATATAAAAAAAATCTGAGTTTGTTGGTTTTCTTAGATTTTCTCCTCAAGATATTCTTGGGGAGTTTTTGTTTTATAACTATTTTGATTATAAAGAATAACCTATTTGATTAAATTTATTTGCATAGTAAGAAAACTATTTTTATCTTTACCCTAATTTTAAGTAAACTAAACTAAATATGACTGAGAATCAAGATTTATTATTCAGGTTAGAGGAGTTATTAAGCATGAAGAAAAGTAAAAAGTTCTATGCAGAAAGATTAGGAATAAGTGAACATGAAGTGAACGAACTTCTAAAGGAACTTAGAGAGAAAGACGAACCACATATAGAAGTAATTAAGAATTATATAGAAGAATCACGTAAGGTAAATGTTGAGAAGGGTACAATAGAAAGCACTATCACTAGTGACTTTGATCCAAAGGATGATATTGAACTAGCAGCATTACACAAAATAAATTTAGATAAATACATCATTACCAACTACTGGTCTAAGATGTTACCAAGTGGGAAGTTTACATCTTCTATCTTTAGTAAAAGAAAACAAGCCCAAGATTACTCCCCTGAAGACTTTGCTAAGTTTTTAGAAAACTACAAACCAAACAATATAGATGTTATTAAACCAGAACACGTTCTTATTAAAGAGCATGTAGACGTAGAAATATCTATTTCTGATTTTCATTTAGCTAAGAAACATGTAGATGGAGATAATGATCCTGCAAGTAGAGCACTAAGATATTTCAATGTAGCACAATCTTTGATACATAAGGTGAGAGCTAATTACAATATAGACACTGTTATCCTTCCTATATCGAATGATTTCTTCCACACTGATAACTATCAACACCAAACTACAAATGGTACCCCACAGGACACTATAATAGATTATGCAGATGAATATGAATTAGGCTTTGCAGTTCTTGTAGATACAATCAATATGTTGAGACAGAATGCAAATGATGTGAAGGTAGTACTTGTACAAGGTAATCATGACAGAACTAAATCATTCTACTTAGCACATGCACTAGATGTGTATTTCAAAGACTACTTTGATGTAGATTTTGATAGAGCACATAGCATAATAAAAGGACATGTTGTTGGTAATACATTCATAGGATGGCACCATGGTAATTGCAAACTAGATGATCTTCCTTTATTGTTTGCTACACACAAAGATTTTAGTCAAGCATTTGGTAATGCTAATTACAGAGAGATACATACAGGTGATAAACATCACTACATGGCAAAAGAATTAAAAGGAGTGAGAATACAACAAATGCCTAGCTTGTCTGGTACAGATAGATGGCACTTAGATAATAACTTCGTACACTCAGTACGTGCAGCTCTTGCTCTAGTTTATGATAGAGAACTAGGAAAAATAGCAGAGTTTGAAACTCGAATATAATTATGGCAACATTACGGAAATTAGTATCAGATGTTAGAAGTGTCCACAAGATACTTTCTACAGACTCATTGATAACAGATAGAGCAATTGCTTCTGAGATAAGAAACAACTCTTTACTATTAATCAAGAGAGAAACAAATCTTAGAAAGCTATGGGCTACAGATACATTGTTTACAACAATTCCTTGTTTGGAAATGATTGAAGTTCCTATTTCTGAATGTTCTGAGTATGTGGATCCTTGTTCTGTTGCAAGAACTAGATTTAAACTTCCACGCATATCTGAAGGAAACTATCAGTATGTTATACAGGGAGTTTATTCTATTAATGCAATGAGTGGAAGTGGAAGAAAACTAAAAGAAATTACAGTTAATAGATACATCAATCTATTGAAACTTCCTGTAATTAAAAAAGAAGAATACTTCTGGATATCTAATGGATATTTATATGTAAGTAACCCACTTCTTAAAGCAGTTAGATTTGTAGCTTTCTTTGAAGAAGATGTAGATAATGAAATCATGTATCCAGAATGTGGATGCGGAACTCCTGATTATACAAATGAACAATTATGTATGAATCCTTTAGATAAAGAGTTTCCTCTTCCTGGATATTTAGAACAACAAGTCCTTGAGTTAACATCTAAGAAACTTCTATCTACTTACTTCCAAATTAAAACAGATATAACTCAAGAAGGAATAGATGGACAAGCTCCAAATTCAAAATCAACTAATTAATGAGTAGAGTTAAAGTGGACTGGAGATCTTCTAGTAAAGATAATTACAATTTATTTTGTAAGAGTCATCCATCTATTAAACTTACATACGATGAATGGAGAAACATTATATATACATATAATGAATTCTTCAAAGAATACATATTAGAGACTGGTGAAAAAGCAAGACTACCTTATGGCTTTGGAGAGTTCTCTATCAACAAGAAGAAAAGAAGAAAGATGAAAGGCATAGATGGGAAAGAGTTTATTAACTTACCTATTGACTGGCAAAAGACTAAAGAGAAAGGAAAGGTTATCTACAATTTCAATTATCACACAGAAGGATATTTCTTTGGTTGGATGTGGTTTAAACAATCTGCACGTTTTAAGAATTCTGACCTTTGGTATTTCAAACCTTCAAGACTCACCTCAAGACTTCTATCACATTACTTAAAGACCAACGACAAGTATCAACACATTTACAACGAATGGAAAAAATAATGAACTATGTCATACTACTATAAATATGATTTCGTAAGTCCAGAACCTGTTTACTCAACTGTTAAAGAAGAGCTGAAAAGCTATTTTGATACTGGTGCTGTAGATGATCTTTTATTTCCTACCTATTTAGATAAAGCTCTAAAGAAGTTAGGAAGAACAACTTATGTAATCACTGATGAGATTCTTTTTGTACAAGACTTTGAAGCTAGACTTCCTGATAACTTTTATGCTGTTAGAGAAGCTTGGATGACTACAGAAGTAGCAAACTATCCATACCAATCAGCAAACTCATTCTATTCACAAGCAGCTTCTGAAACAACAATACAAGTTTCTCCTGTAACTTCTGGTGGTGCTGCTTGTACAAATCTTGAATGCACAACAGGATGTCCTGCATGTATGCCTGTATTGATACAAGCTGTTTACAAGACAAACAATAGTGTAGCTAGAGGATTTACTCATAACTACTTACTTAAGCCTGGAAACATATCTGCAAGAAAGAATTGTGGTGTGGAATACACAAACAATTGGGACTTCAATGCACAACCTATTCCTGTAAACAATTTCACTCCTGGTTCTGCTAGTATTGATTCATTTGATATTAGAGATAATAAGTTTGTAACTAATTTTAGAAATGGTGTTGTACATTTAATATTCTATGCTACAGAGTATGATGAGATAGGGAACCAATTGATTCCTGACAACTATCGTATAAGAGAATATGTAGAAGCATTCCTTAAGTTTAAAGTGTTTGAAACTCTTACAAACCAAACTGTTGATGAAACATTTAATCAGTTACAACAAAAACTAATGTATCATAAACAAGCCTATGAAGAATCTTTCATTATGGCAATGATAGAAGTTAAGAAACAAACTGGTTGGGAGAAACAACGAAGAATCAAAAATGACTTAAATAGATTTAATATGTACGAACTTCCTACTAGTAGATATGGTAGAAGACGTAACTAATTAAAATATCATTATGGCTGAAGAACAATCACAAGGAAATATAAAACAAGAACTTAACAGTGCTAACATAGGGTTAAACCTAGATAGCACATTAAATCAGATTAAACAGGGCACACTTACGTATGCCTTAAATGCTGCTTTAGAAAACTTTGATGCTTCTTCTGTCAACTATCAGAATGAACAAGGAAATGAACTATGTGTTACATTTCCTAAAGAATACGTATTAATAGGAACACATTTTATTAATGAACAAAGTAAACATATATTCTTCATCACCAATCCTAACACAGGAGCTAGTGAGATAGGATATATGGATAACAATGATTGCGTCTATCATACATTAGTTAGTGCTCTATGTCTTAACTTCAATGTAGATCATCCTATACACAAAGCAGTACATAAGATTACTAATTGTACAACAGAGATATATTGGACAGATGGATTCAATCCTAGAAGATATTTAGATTTAAATGATATTCCATATATATTAAAAAGTGGATCCCTTCTTTGTGATCCTAAATATACAGATGAATTAGATTGTAATCAATTAAAACTACAACCTAATTTTAACATTCCAAGTCTTTCTATTGTAGACATTACTACAGGAGGTTCTCTTCTTGCTGGTACATATCAGTTTGCAGCACAGTATTCTGATGCTGTAGGTAATCCTTTCACTTCTTATTACTCTATTACCAATCCTACACCAATTGCTGATCCACAGATTGCAACAGTTAACTTTAACTATGTTGTAGGAAAGTCTATTGTTGTTGATGTAAGTAACTTAGATTCTTCTGGACAGTTTCAATATTTCAATCTAGCTGTAATTAAAACAGTTAATGCAATTACATCTGTAGAATTAATTGGAACATATTTTATAGATAACACATCTATAAATATAACTTACACAGGACAGATAAATGATAACATTCGTTTATCAATGAATGATATATTTGAGAAGTTTCCATATTATGATGTAGCAGAAGATTTAACAGCTGTGCAGGATGTTCTTGTATGGGATGGACTTACATCTATAGATAGAATTAATTATCAATCTATAGCTACGCAAATAGATCTGTTGTGGGAAACATATGAAATTCCTCCAAATGAAAACTATGCAAATGAATTAAATGCTACAAACCTTAGAGGATATCTTCGTGATGAAGTGTATGCATTTGAAATTGTATTCTTATTAAAGAATGGAAAACAAACAGATGGTTTTCATATTCCTGGTAGAACATTAACTTCTGACGACACACTTCTTCCAAATATTTATACTAGTAATCCAGATTTTATTGGTGAACCAGAACCAGACACAGACTACAGTCCTTATTGGAAAATATATAATACAGCTACAGATCTTGGTCCAGGTACTGGTCAGCCTATTGGTAATGCTGTTCCACATAGATATGGATACTTTGCATATTGGGAATCAACAGAAACGTATCCATGTAATGCAGATCTTTGGGGAGACTTAGCTGATCAACCAATTAGACATCATAAATTTCCAGATGTATTAGTTAGTCCTATTACACGACCAGCTATAATATATGATCCTTCATTAGGATTATCTAGACAAAATAATTATGTATATCCAATAGGAGTTAAAATAGATACAGCACAAGTCTACGATTTAATAGATACATCAAAATTAACAGCAGATCAAAAAGCTGATATAGTAGGATATAAAATAGTAAGAGGGGATAGAGGAACAAATAAATCTATTGTAGCAAAAGGTATTCTTCGTAATGTAGGAGAATATACAAGAGAAAACCAAGCTTTTTATTTTCCTAACTATCCGTATAATGATATTACTGAAGATCCATTTCTTAATGCAAACAATAATGCTTGGTCAGATTTATGTGAAAGATTTATAATAAATGTATTAAAGCTACCTTCAAAAACAGCACTTGGTGTACCTTGTTTAACAATAAGATATGTAAGTTGTGATAGTAATAAAGAATCAAATGAGGAATTTACAACAACAGGTATTCATTATATTTGCTCTATAGGTAAACCAACTATAACAAGTCCTGGTGTAACTAATACAATTGATTATAGTCGTGGATGTAATCCAGTACCAAATATATCTAATTCAAGTTGTATAGGTACAGTTAGTTATGCTGATTATGATGTGTATAAAATAAGATCAGGAAATCATTGTGGATGGCCTGGTTTACAATGTTCTGGTTGGGGAGCAGAATGGGATGATCCAATTTCTGGACCAGGTGCATATGTATGGATGAAACCAGGTAATAGTTATTGTATACGTGTTAAAAAAGATCAAAGCCCTTATAGAGTAAGTGGTTCTAGTAAGTGCGGTTGTAATGACATTTCTTTACAATCTACAGTGAGAGATACATCTTGTGGAGCTGTTGCACCACTCACTCCTATATCAAATAATCCTTCTAGTACGTATAGACAAATATTTAATTCTCCAGAAACTTCTTTTGGTCAACCATTCTTAGGAGATATTCTTAAACTAGAGAATGTAATGTTTGGTGCTGGTAAAGCACATTTTGTACCAGTTAAAAGTAATGCTAAATATAGACTTCTTTCTAAAGAAGCACAACAAGACGCTCTTGCTAGTTCCAATAGATTAGCTGCTTATACAAATCCATTTAATTCCACTGCTATGTGGACAGCATATCAAGCATACTTACAAATATATATAAATGGTATAACTAGAAGAAACTATGCTTATTCATTTAACTCTACAGCTAGTTATGATTATAATGCAGAGATAACTAATAGTGGAGACAAACAAAGAACATTAGATATTAAAAGATATTTAATTCCAGGAGTACAAAATGTAGGTGATGATCGCAATGTGAATAACTATCAAAGAGAATCTTCTGTTTATTTAAAAACAGATGATGCAAAAGCTTCATTACCATTCCCTAGTAATAGTACAGAGATGGCTAGTATAGGAATCAAAGATAGATCCAGACTCACTATAGGTGGTAGTGGTAGATGTGCTACTCCTGCAAGAGAACAAGATATAACTGTTGTTTCTTATTATGCTTCATTAAAAAATACATTTGTAAATCAATGGGGGCAAATGTATTCGTATGATACAATTGATACAGGATTCCAAAGAAGTGTGACATCTAATACCACTGCTACAATATTTGGAGGAGATACATTTATATCTAGGTTTGCATTCAAAACCAAGCTTCCATTCTTTATAGATAATAGAGTTAATGCTCCTGATGATAGTGATATATTCTATGATGAGATTGGTAATATAGCCTATCCAAAATATTGGCACTCAGCTAGATCTATTCTATCAGATTATACAGCTAACTCAGGCACACTATCTAATGTAATTTCATACAAAGCTCATGAGTTTGATTGTCCTAATGATCAACGTCTAGTACCATCAACAGCTAAATCAGATACTAATCCTAATAGAACATTCTATGATGGATATTTTTATTTGTTTGCATATGGTATTCCTAACTTCTATTGTGAGAGTTCTTACAATACAGATCTAAGACAAGCATTTAATAATAGAGAAGGAGACTTCTGGCCACATGTATCTACAGGTATTCCTGATGATTGGATGCAAGAAGATTTTGTATCTATTGCTAATGATAATACATATACATATAATGTAACATTCTCTAAACAGAATAAAGAAAATACATTTACACATTTACCAGCAGATTACAATGGAGCACCATGTTATACATACTATCCATTTAGAGCTGTATACTCAGATGCACAAAACACTGATGCTGACAATAGAGTTAATAGCTGGTTAACATACAGAGCTATTTCTTATTATGACTTTCCTCAGAATTATGGTAAACTTATATCATTAGATGGTATTCAGAACAAAGCTGTATTAGCTAGGTTTGAGAATAAAACATTAATGTATAACAATCTCCTTACAATTGATACAAGTAATCCACAAGCTGCATATGTAGGTAATCCTAATATGTTTAAAGGTGCACCTCCTATTGACTTTGCAGAAACAGATCTTGGATATGTAGGAAGTCAAAACAAAATGTTATTAAAGATTCCTCAGGGACAGATAACAGTTGATGCTAAAAGAGGACAAGTGTTTCTTATAGAAGGAACGAAGGTTGAAGACTTATCTGCATTTGGTTCTGGAATGAATAGATTTTTTACAGATCATTTAGCTTTTGAAATATTGAGATACTTTTCAAAGGTAGATGTAGATAATAATTTTAATGGTATAGGATTACATGGTGTATATGATAGTAAGTTTGATAGAATAATACTTACTAAAATAGATTACATTCCATTAAGTTCAGATATCAAATATGATGATATAACAAGAGATTTCTATATAGATGAACCATTAGGTGATAATATTATATTTAAAAGAGTTGTAGATTTAAAAGACTCAGATTACTTTTGTAATAAGTCTTGGACTCTTTCATTTAATGTAAATACTAAAAGCTGGGTTTCTTTTCATAGTTATATTCCTAATTGGTATATAGCAGAAAACAATTTCTTTTATTCTGGTGTTAATGGATGTTGTGATGATTTTGATTTTGTTGCAGGAGGTCGTGTACCTACACCAAGTACTACCACTACAACTACTGTATTTGTACCTACCACTACAACTACTTCTACTACTAAATTTGTAGATTGTACAATAGATGGAGAAGTAATATTAACTAATTGTGAAATAGAAGGAGACGGTTATATAGTTCCACAACCATGTCAAAGACCTACAAACGTGCAAACATTTAGCTTTATAATAGGATATAATATAATATATCCTCCTTCAACAGTAGTGTCTACAGGAAATCAAGCAGATGCTTGTGACTCTATGAACTACTACAATGAAATTTTTGGACTAGATCCAAATGTAGAATTTAATGATATTTTAGCAGAAGTTGTAAATATTGAAATTAATCAAACTGTATATGATGGTACAACAGGTACAGATTGTACATTGATACCTGATGGTTGGTATTATACAGATGAGACAGCAGGTAGTAGTAATGTATTCAATGTAGTTAATGGTATAATAACTGAAATAGTTAATTGTCCTTCAGATACAACAACAACCACTACTACATTACCAAATTGTTTCTCATTTACAATACGTAAATCAACACCAGGTACTGTAGCAGTAACTTATATTGATTGTTTAGGAGAACCAGCAAGTATAAATATTGGTAATCCATCACCAGGTGGACCTACTGAACAAACCTTCTGTGCACGTAATGGAAGTATAGTTGTACCTGCTGAGGTAACATTAAGTAATAATGGATCTTGTTAATAAATTAATATGTCAAAAATAATAACAATAAGGTTAACGCAAGTGTCACCATCTTCTGGACCATTCACAATCTATGATCAGTTTGGGAATGTGATAGCAGAAGATGTGACTAAGAAAGCTCTCATTGATGGGATTAACTATTCTGTGAATGATGATGTAATATCTATTACATTAAAATCTACAGGTAATTGTAAAATACAAAAGACAGTGTATGTAAGTGATATTACAGAAGAGGAATATATTAATATCAAATTAAAACAAATTGTTACAGGATGTATATGGAGACACTTAACTAATATACAATTATACAATTCTTATTATGGTGTTACACAACCATACATAATTGAATATCCATTTGCTTACGCTAACCAAGATGAAATCTTACAGAATGTAAAAGACTATACTAAAGCATATGAATATATATCTATACCAGATGGTGTCTTTAATGATAACACAAGAATAGAAACAAACAACAAGTGGTTTAACAAAGCTATTCTATATAATGGACAACAGAGTTCAGGAGTGTTGAATCTTGTTGCTAAACCTCTTAATGATATGCGTGCGTACATGCAATATCCAATATTCAATACAGATAGTAAAACAATCACATACACTAAGAGTGATAACTTCTATCAATATAATACATTCTGGGCACTACAAAAAAGTTCTCAAGTGCCATTGTTTAATACAGGTTGTGAAAGCTTATCTATTGATAAGGTGATTAACCAAAGCAATATGGATTATGGATCAAGAAGTTTCAAGAAAGCTACACTAAGAGCTAAGGAGCTTAAGATACGTCATATATTAGATGACAATTGTACAACGCATTTAGTGAGCCAGTTTATCTTGGGAGTAGCCCAAATTTCATACAAATAACTATGAGACATTATTTATACAGACATATTAGATTAGACAAAAATGAACCATTCTATATTGGAATTGGTACTAAACAACCTAGAACACATAATAGTGTTAAATCAGAATATAGAAGAGCTCATGAAACAAATAGAAAAGAATCTTATATTTGGAATAACATAGTTAATAAAACTTCTTATGAAATAGAAATTCTTTTTGAGTCAGATGATTATGATTTTATAAAAGAAAAAGAAATAGAATTTATATCTTTATATGGTAGAATAAATAACAATACTGGTATATTATCTAATATGACTGATGGAGGAGATGGGTTCATAGGTTATATACCTAGTAAAGAAAAAATTGAAAAACATAAAATATTTATGACTGGTAGAAAACAGTCTCAAGAAGAAAAACAAAAAAGAAATGAATCAAGAAAAGGATATTTACATAGTGAAGAAACTAAACTTAAAATATCTAATTCACATAAAGGTAAAAAAACTTCTAAAGAACATTTAGAGAAATTATATAAAGGTCAGATTTTAGCTAATTCAAAACCTATTAATCAATATGATTTAGAAGGCAACTTCATTAGAGAATGGCAAAGTGCTACCATAGCAGCTAAGGAAATAAATTTACACCCAACATCAATAAGACATTGTGTACAGGGTAAAACAAAAACTTCTGGAGGGTATATCTGGAAAGCTCAAATCTCTTACAAGTAATGAGTGGTAAAGTAAAATGCACATGTGGATGGAGCTGGAACAAATCTGATTCTAGTGTTAAGGATATGTACATATGTCATGAGTGTGGTAGAGATAATAGTAACAACATGAAGAATGGTGGTTGGTTAGATAATTATAATGATTCTTCTGTATCATTACCAGAAGGATATGTAGGAGAAGGAATATTCAATGGTCCTATATTTGAAAACCCTGCTGTTAAAGGACAGTTTCAAATGGGAGGGAGTCTTCCAGGAGCTGTAGGACATATGTATGCTAGACATGGATCTCCTAGTAAAGGACCACGTAGAAACCAAACTGATGTAACAGATGCTTCTGCACAGAATGGTAAAGAAATGCAATACTACCAACAAGGATTAGATTGGAAACCTAAATCTATTAGTAGAGATGGTTCTGTAATTAAAGATGATAAAGGACAATGGGATCATCCAGGAGAGATAACGGAAATCAATTCTAATGATATAACAATGGAAGGAGTTCCTTATGATGTTCTTGGTGTATCAGATACTGGTGATACTAAACTAATGAAGCCAGGAAAGAATTATAAGTTCAAGGGTAAGAAGGTGACAGAATATCCTATGGCTAAGAATGGTGTAAACCAACAAGATGAAAAAACTTTGGAACAATTAGATCAATTGACTAACTTTACAAATTATAATAAACCACAACCAGGAGGCTGGCTAAACAAATATAAATCATGAAAGCACAAATTTTAAAAATTGCAGGGGTTAAATCTGAAAAGGAGTTCTATAAAAAGTTTCCTTCAGAAGAAGCCTTTATGAAGAAACATGGTAAAGAGTTTAAGAAAGCTCAAACTGGTGCTGCAATCAATGCATCACAAGTACATCAATCAGCATATAAACCTTTAAGTTATCAAACTCAAGTTGATGATGTTGATAAAATGCTTACAGGTTCTACAGAAGCTGAGAGACAAGCTGCATTAGCTAAACAACAAGCTGCTGCTCCACAAGGTGGTGGAGGTGGTGGTTTTGATATTGCTGGTCTTATGAAGCTAGCTGGTGGTGCTATTGGTGGAGCTGCAAGTGGTGCAGCTGGAGCAAGTTCAGTAGCAGCAGCAGCAAGATATGGAGCAGATATTCACAGAGCACAATTTGGTGGTAATTATGATTTAGGAAAGAGTCCTGATTTTTCAATGAATGCTAATCAAGGATTTTCTCCAAAGCAAAATAGTTTCTCTATGCAAACTCCTAAGTTTAATGCATATGATCCTCAAGGAGATCAATCAGGAACAAAAATGGCTAAAGGTATTTTTGAAGGGGCACATTCTGTAGGAGATAGTCCTTTCAAAGACGCAGATAAATGGTCTAAAGTGGGAGGAGCTGTAAGTCAATTTGCAGGACCAGTTGGAGATATTATTAGTGGTATTGGAGAATTGAAGAAAGAAAAAGAAATGAAAAAAGCTGCTGAACAAGCAAGAGATGTAAGTAAGATATCTCTTCAAGCAGCAGAGAGTGTTGATGTAGATGCAAGAAGACAACAATCTGAAAACATAGCTAAGCAAAGAGAAGCACAGATGCCAGTTAATACAGGAGAAGAATTCTTTCCTATATATGGTGTAGGTACAAATGTTCTTGCTAGGAATGGTTTTAGGTTACAAGGAGGTGGAGAAATACAAAATACATTTGCTCCAAATGATATATATACAGATAGTGGATATGAACCATTAAATGATACTAATATAAAACAATACTACCATGGTGGAAGATTACATCAAATGCAAGATGGTGGAGGAACTCCATGGGGAATGATTTCACAAAAGGCTACAGGTATAGGACAATCAATGATGGGTGGTCAAAATGCTGGTGGTAAAATTGGTGGCACAATAGGATCAGGAATTGGTACAGCTATTGGAGGACCACTAGGTGGAGCAATAGGAAACTTTGTTGGAGGATTAGCTGGTAATGCTTTAGATACCAATGCTAAGAAAATGAAGAAAGCACAAGATGCTACACAAAGAAACATGCAAGGGATGGCTAATGCTAATATGGCTAAAGGTATTCAAGCACAGAACCAATCTTATATGGAAGATGGTGGATGGGTTAGTCATGATTGGACTCCACAAGTTATAGCTTCATTTGGTGGTCTTGATAAACAAGAAGTATATAACTATGCACATGAAGGAATGGATTCATTAAGAGCTGGTGGACACCTAAGAGAATATACACCTCCTAGTGATAGAGCTATGGAAACATATGAAAATGGTGGAGAAGTTAGAAGATCTGCTTTAAATGGAGAAGTACAAACTACTTGGGGTGGTGGTATTAAAACATTATCTCATAATCCTTATATGCCTGGTACAGGAGAAACAATTCAATTTGTTGGAAACAGTCATGATACATATGATCCTAAATCAAAACAAACAGGTATTGGAGTTAAGTATGGTCAAGGTAATCAAGATTCTTATACAGATTATGCTGAATATGGAACTGAACAAGCTGATGCTAATGTTGAAGTAGAAAAAGAACCAGCAGCTGAATTAATTGATCCTGTTACAGGAGAGAAAAATTTAACTGTATGGGGTAATTTGAAAATACCTAATCAATATATAGATATGCTAGGAGATAAAAATGCTAAAGGTAAAAAGTTTAAAAACTATGTAGCTGATCTATCTAAGATAGAAGAGAAACAAAATACTATTATAGATAAATCATCTAAAGAACTTAGTGCTCTTGATCCAATAAACTCTTTTGATAAGTTAAAGCTTACAGCATTGCAAGCTAACATACAAGGAGCTAATATGAAACTTAAAGATGTAGCTGATAAAAAAATAAATGCAGCTTCTCTTCAGAATGCTATCAATGATACAGCAGAAGAACGTGGATTAGTTGCTGATGATCTTGCTAGAGGTAAAGCTAAGGTGGACAAAGAAGCTCAAAAACAATCTGCTAAGTTTGGTGGTAAGTTTACACAAGCTCAAGATGGAAAAGAATTAACTGATGAACAGCTTATTGAACAAGCAGACATGCAAGGTGGCGAACTTGCTGAAGTTGTTATTACTAGACCTAAAAAATATGAAAATATAATAGATGAAGAATATGATGATTATGTAATGCCACAACAAAAATATGAATATGAACAAATAGAACCAGATAATGAGTATGATGATTATGTACGTGACTTAGGTTCTAATGTTGTATCTAATAAAAAAACATCAACAAGATCTGGTAAGGATAGTGATTGGTGGGATAAAGCTACTTTGTTTGCTAATGCAATACTTCCTACTATTAGACCAAGTGATGCAGAAGGATTAGATACAGCTCAGTTATATCCAGAAATGTTTGCTATGGCTACTAACCAAGTGGCTCCTGTACAAGCACAAACATATCAACCTGATTTAAGCACTCCTTATGATGTATCTTTTCAAGATCAACTGAATGCTAATCAAGCAGATTATAGAGCAGCACAAAGAACAATGGGATATAACCCAGCAGCTCAAGCTAATCTAAATGCACAGAAGTATCAGGCTAACCAATCTGTATTAGCAAATCAGTTTAGAGCTAATCAAGAAATGAAGAATAAAGCGTATGGAGAAAATAGAAATATGCTTAATGATGCTAAGTTAAAGAACCTAGCTATATTCGATAAGCAATATGAAAGACAAACAGAAGCATTAGCTAATACAAAAGCTACAACACAAGCTGCTTTGAATTCTATATCTGATAAGTATGCTAAGAACAAACTAGAGAACAGAGAGTTGAAAACATATGAGAATATGTACAACTATAGATTTGGTCCTAACTTTAGAGCACAGAACATGAATCCTTTAGCACAGTGGGATACAGATTATAAAGGAGCTTCATCAGAAGAACTAGAAGCTATGACAGCTCTTAAGAAAGCACAAGATAAAAAAGAAGCTGCTGCCGCTAAGAAAGATAAAGCAGTATCTAGAAACGGTTCTATTGTAAAATCTTACAAAAATATATAACTAAACTCATTATAAAAAATTACTACAAAATGTTATTAAATTTTGATAGTATAATAATTTAAATTAAATTTGCTAATCTACATATTTATATGTATTAAAATAACAGACTATGGCTTCATGGCAAGATAAAATACCAACTTTTAATCCTTATGTACAACAACTTCCTGTAGATGCTATGGTGAAAGTTGGTATGGCTAAACAGCAACAATATGAAGAGGGAGTACAAAAGATACAAACAAGTATTGACAATGTTGCAGGTCTCGATGTTGTTTCAGAGGTAGATAAAAAATACTTACAATCTAAACTTAACTCATTAGGTAATAACTTAAAACTGGTGGCTGCTGGAGATTTTTCTAATTTCCAGTTAGTCAACTCTGTTTCTGGTATGGCTAAACAAATTAGTAAAGATGAGAATGTTATGAATGCTGTAAGCTCTACTTCTAGAATAAGAAAAGAACAAAAGATATTAGAAGAGGCTGAGGCATCAGGTAAATCATCTGTACAGAACAGAGCTAAGTTTGAAGATGGTGTAAATCAATATATCAATAAGACAGACATAAAGCAATCTTATAATGGTAGATATACTCAGTATACTAACATAGATAAAAAGCTTAGAGAGGTAGCTGATAAAATACATGAATCAGATACATCATATGATAATCCATTTCAAAGAGATGCCTCTGGTAACACTCTTTATTTTTATAAAGATGCAAGTGGTAAAGAAGTGGCTACTACTGATTCTTCAAAAGGTTCACCTAAACAAGATGCAGCAATGTTAAGTGTTGGATCAAAAGCAAAATCTGCACAGAAGATATTAAATACATTTTATGATACACTATCTCCTGATGATATAGAACAATTAAAGATTGATGGATGGTATCATTATAAAGGTAAAGATGTAAACACATTTAAACAAGATGTAGTATCGAACTATAATAAAACTAAATCAATTGTAACTAATGGAGTTACTGAAATGGCTCTAGAACTACAGACTAACAACAAACTTACTCCTGCTCAAAGAGCTCAATATCAAGCTGACATAGATGATGCTAATGCAAAACTTGCTGATGGTAGTTTAGAAAAAGCTAGAGACAAAGAGATTTTAGATTTAGAAAGTATTACAGATTTTGAAGGGTATAAAGAAAAATTATATACACAGAAGACATTAACTAATCTTGCAGCTGATTTAGCTTATGATGATAAAAAGCTTGAGTTAAAAACTAATCCATATGAACAAGCTAATGATAGAAGATTACAACTAAACTTAGCATATAGTAATGCTGCTAGAGAACAAAATAATTGGGAAAGAGATTTTGCTAGAGATAATGCTCATTGGCAATATGAACAAGATGTAAAATCTAAAGAAGAAACAGCAAAAAAACAAAGAGATACTTTTGGAGCAATTGATCCAGGAGTAATATCTACAAATGTAGATGTACCATCACTATCAAAATTAGGAGGGGAAATAAATCTACTAACAGGAAAAAGAGATTCTTCTGGTAGAATTATTATTGAAGGAGAATTAGATAGATTGAATCTAAGTGCATTTTCTACTATACCAGGAGGTAATAAAATGTCAAATACACAAAAAGAAGATTACTTAACAAAGTTAACTGATAAATATTTAAAGAACCCTGGTTCAATTTCTGATGTTACTAATAATCCTGGATTAAGAAAGTATTTAGAATCTAGGAGACAACTACAAATAAAAGTTGCATTAAAACAAAAACTATATAATACTACAAACAAATTAACACAAGGACTTGATGCAGATCTTCAAGGTTTAATAAAGTCTCAAAAAGGTATTGTTGATAAGAATGGAAGAGAATTATATTCTGCAAAAGAATTATTTGATGTAAATAATGCATTGCAAAAATTTAATAAACTTGTACCACAATCTGGTGGTGGAAAACCAGTTATGAGTTTTGACAAACAAGCAGCAATGAATAATTTCAAAGGAACTAAATATCAGAATATTGCAAGTGCATATATTAAACAACAAGAACTCATTGCAAAAGGTTCTTTATACTCAGAGCCTTTATCATATTCAGACAGAATAATACTTGACCAGACTAATAAAATAAAATCAAGAGTGACTCCTGTTGCTTCTAAAATAAATAATCAAAAACTAACAATTCAATCTGACTTCCTAGCTAAAAATGATCCTGAGAGACAGACACAAGTTGGTACTTTCAATACAGGAGTTAAAGGAACACGAGATAGAATTGCAGGATTTATTGGAAATGAGTTAGTTAATCAGAAATCATTAGGAGCTTTTGATTCTGATAAATTAGAGGATGCTTCAGTAGAAACTATTAAAAAAATGTTAAAGACTTCTGGAACTTTATATTCAATGGTTAAGAAGTTTGATGGCTCTGCAGATATGATTATTGAAGGTGCTGAGGGTAGACAAGTTTTACATGTTAGTGCTAATAAGGTGAATAGACATTTTCCAGAAATAGCAAAAGTTAATCCTTTGAATGCTGCAAAATATGCAATTCAAAGTTCTCCTGATCGTACTACAAATTTATTTACTGGTAGTGGAGAAGGTGGTGCAGTTAACTCTATGTTTAGTGGTTTTGACTTACCGTTATTAAGTAATTCTCAGGTAGCACCAAGAGTTAGATTTGATATAGAAGGTAGCCCTGATAATGATGGTAGTAATCTAGATGAGTTTACATTAAAAATGTATGTACAACCAAAAGGTAGCAATACGTGGGTTAAAGGATATATGAATCAAAACTATGTATCATTAGCAGGAATACAAGAGACTATAAATAATATAGGGGATACTACTATTGATTCTTTTTTAACAAAAAATAAATAAAAATTATGCCAATTTTTGATAATGAACTTATAGATAATACTTCTAATAGAAACTATGAACAACCTAAAGTAGATCTTAGGTCAATTGTTTTACCAGAAGTTGATACTAATCCTAACATGGGTGGATTTGAAAGTTATAATCAAGTTCCAGCTAAGAGAGGTCTCACTGTAGATGAAATATCAGAAATGAGTAGAGGTGTAAGAGACTCTACTGGTTGGGATTCTCCTATTGAGTTAGTTTCTAAAGGTGAATTATTATCAAATAAACGTTATCCAATGTTTCAAAGAGATGTAGATCTTGAGAACATATATGGATTACAACAATCTTGGTACAGTAAACTTGGACGCAGTCTTGTTAAGACAGGAGTAACTGCAGCAGGTACATTTGCACAATCTCTTACTGATATTCCTAATACAATCTCTGCAATAAAGAATGGTAGCATGTCTAAACTTGCTGGAGATCCAAATGGATATGAAGGTGGTATAGATAGTTGGATGAAAAATATGGAAGATATTATTCCTAACTATATGACAAGGGAAGAAAAAGCTCATCCATATTTAGCAATGATTCCATTTGCTCCAGGATCTGCAAACTTCTGGGGAGAATCAGTTCTTAAAAACTTAGGATTTACAGCTGGTGCAATTGCTGGAGCAGCTTTGCAAGATATTGCAATTGGTGCAGTTACAGAAGGTATAGGAGAACTTCCACTAGTAGCTAATCAAATTGGTAAAGCTGCCCTATGGCTTAATAAACTTGCAGGAGGGACTAATAAAATTGAAACTGTTCTAGATTTAGCAAAAGGATTAGGTAAAACAGAACAACAACTTTTAAAACTTGAGAAGTTAGGAAATTTAGCACAGTCTGCTAAAGTATTGAATGGTGCAAGATATGGTATTATTAGTTGGGGAGCTGCACAAACAGAAGCTGGTGTTGAAGCTAGAGATGGGTATAGACATGTTAAAGAAGAATTAATTCAACAATATAAAGATGGGCATTTTGGTGAAGAACCAATAGGACAAGATCTTCAAGAAATAGAAGACTATTCTACTAATGCAATGAATACTAGATTTGGTATTAACATGGCATTACTAACTGTATCAAATGCTGTGCAGTTTGGAAATTTATTTAAATCATTCACTACAGCACAAAAAGGTATTACAGGAACTCTTGCAAAAGAACTTGGAACTGCTGGTAAAATAGGTCTTAAAGAAGGAAGCATTGATGTATTTGAAAAGAAAGCTGCAACTGGTCTTGGTGGTAGAATATGGGACTCTGTTAAACCTAAACTAGCTAATGTATTATCTGAAGGTGTATATGAAGAAGGTGGACAGTTTGCTGCTGAAAGAGGAACATATGATTACTATACAAGAAAATATAAAAACCTTAGCAATCCAAATAATAAAAAGAACTGGGATGACTTAAATGAGATTACTAGTTCTACTACTTATGGATTATCTGAACAGTTCAATACTACTGAAGGTGTTAACAATATGATTGTTGGTGGTCTTACAGCTGTATTAACAGGAGGAGCACAACAGTTTTATGATTATAAAAAAGGAAATGGTGCAGACAAACGTTTAACCTCTTCTATTAATACACTTAATAGATATGGACTAACAGGAATTCTTTCTGATAAATATGATAATACATTAAGCTCTATGGCTATTGCAAAAGAAATGCAAGCTGCAGCTGATAGTGGAAATGTATTCAAATATAAAAACTTAAAGCATGATATGTTTTTTAATTATGTACAATCTCGTATTCCATCAGGAATGCATGATGTAACAATTGAACAATTAAACATGTTGAAAGATCTTAACAAAGAAGATTTTGAAAAGTCTTTTGGTATGGACTTCAATGCGTCTAATCAAAATACAGTTGCTGGATATGTAGATTCTTTGATTGAGAAAGCTAATTATATTAAATCAACTACAGAAGCTATTAATGGTACATTTAAAAATCCATTTGCATATAATGTAGATCCAAAGAATGAAGAAGAGGCTACTGAATCTTTTAATCATGCTACATTTGAAAATTGGAAAAAAGATCTTACATACTATGGAACAGTTAAAGATGATGTAAATGATAGACTTGAGTCCATAGAACAAAAAGTGATTGCAGCTAACCCACTTATCAATAATGATATACTAGCTAAAGTTACAGATAAAGATTCATTAACTGAACTATCTAGATCTTATGAAGAACAAGCTAATAGATTAAATGGAACTATTAATGAGAACACTACCACTGCTGATAGAAAAGCTATAAGAGAGCAAATAAAAGCTTTACGTACAAGTTCTGAAAAGATTAACCTAGCTTTAAACAATGGTAATCTAGATTTAAAAACATTCAATTCAATATTAAACTTTGAATTAAATAATCAAGATGGTAAAAAAGATGATGTTGTAGGTTTTGAAAATGCAACAGAATTATTCAACTATGGTGCAGATATCAATAAGTTAACCAATCTTAAAAAGAATTCTTCAGAGATATTTGATAAACTTTCTTCAGAAGAAGGATTTGATAAATATTTCAAACAAGCAGAAGATATTGCTAAAGAAGAAGTTCCTTTAGAAGATTTAGAAAAAGCAGAAACTTCTTTTACATTTGTGAACAAAGAGAAAGTAAAAGAACCACTACAAGTTGATAGAGAGTACGAAATAAAAGCTACAAAGAAAGCATCCATTAAGAAACTTGCTGATGATAGATATCAAGTAACAAGTCCTGATGGCACTACATCATTTCATAAAACTAAAGAAGAAGCTGCTGAAGAGGCAAAAGATCTAACTGATGAGAGCAATAACCTATCTAAAGTGAAGGTGTTAGCTTTGAACGAAGATGGTACAGTTAAGGTGGAAGATGTGAATGGTGATATATTAAACATTGATCCTAAAAGATTAAGTGGTTATAAGAAACTTGAAACAGATCAAGAGAAACTATTAAAGAATAAAGAACAGTTAACCAAAGAACAAACTGATATAGAAAACAATTCTGGTACAGTGGTTATCACTACAGATACTTCTTTCACTCCTATGGATGAAGCAGGTGCTATTGTAGATGCTAATATATTCTTTCAATCAGGTACAACTGAATCAGAAGATTATAATGATCCTACGTTATCTGCACAACATGTAAAGAACTCAAGAGAGTTCTTAAATAACATAGACTCATTACCTAATAAAGGTAACATGAGAGCTATTCTTGTGACTCCAGGTCAAGAAGGATTAGTAGGACTAGAAGGACTTGCTAAGTTATCATATGGTAGTTATGATATGTCTAATGTATTAGATGTTGAGAATGGATTCATAGGTCAAGTATTTATTGTACAAGAGAATGGTAAATCTTATTTTATTGATAAGGATGGTACACCATTGGGAGAAGTTGGTAAGCAATTGAGTGAGGAAGATATGAAGAAAGTTATCTTCCAAACAATGCGTACTACCAAAACTACTGATAGTAAAGGTAACCCACGTTTCAGAGGAAAGCAACAAGAATTATTTGAAGCATATAAAAAAGAATACATTAAGTTCAGAGAAGACTTAATTGCTAATCAGGATCAAATGCCTGCACCTTTTGAATTCACTGTATCTAGAGGTATCCCAAAAGAGAACACTAATCCAGATGGTACTAAAGAAAGAAATCATGTAGGAGGTATTCTTATTGGTAAAGATAAGATAGACTCCCAAGAGAATCTAATTGTTATACCAACAACAGGAAGTATATTCCATAATGGACAAAGTATAAAGTTTCCTGATGGTACACCTGTGTTACAATATGGTTCTACATTACAATTCTTAAACAACAAGAAGTTTAATACTAAAGAAGCATCCACTATATTTCAAGTGGTAAAAGCTTTTGCTGCAGACACTCTTGCTCAATCTGAATCAGGAGCTCCTATCAGACTTAACAGAGACTACAGTGATTACTTACAGAATGTTTTATATTGGAGAGTTGGTCAAACAAAGACTAACAATCAAATAAACATTAATACAGCTGCAATGACTATTCAGATAGGAGGGAAAGAATACTCTATGTCTGAAATAGCAAATAATGAAAAAGAGATAGTTGATAACTTAAAAGAGGCGTTCAATGCAATTAATAATACTACACTTACTAAAAAGTTTGATGAGGAGTTCTTAGAATATACATTAGATAAGAATGGAGAATTAAACAAAGAACCAATTGAATGGAAGAACTATCAAACATATTTACTATCAGATAAGAATCCTGATGGATCTGCAAGATCAATAGATAGTACACCATTAACAACATCTGTAGCTGCACCAACTGCAGACATTCCTTATTCATTCAAACAAAGATATGCTACAGTAGAGAGTATGGGATTATCTATTCCTACTCCTACAGTTGAAGCTCAAGCTGATGAACCATCAGTTCCTGGTGTTGAGAAGATAGGAGAATACACAATTGGTAATGATACACCTAATACATATAAATTATCAGGAGATCGTCCTGTAAGCTTTACAGCAGCATATGATGAGAATGGTAAAGTGGCTGTACAAATAGAAAGTAATGAAACAACAAAAGCTATAGCAACTAATAAAACTGCTGATGGTAAAAAAGTTGTAGATGAAGTTATTATTCCTGCACTTAAAAATATTGCAGTAGAGAAAGAACAAGAATTTGATCTTACTAAGACTGATGAGGAATATGTATTTGATTATTTAGCAAACACTATTGCTAGTGATTTACAAAATAAGAAAGATGCACAAGTTCCTGTAGTAGAAGAGGTAGTTGTTGAGGAAGCTCCAATAGTTGAAGAGAAAAAAGAAATACCTACAGGTGCAGATAGATTTAATGGAGGACCTGCTAATCTTCCTGGGTATAGAGCTGTTGGTGTTGATGGTAAAGAAAGAATGACTGATGCAGAATTTCAGTTATTCAAAGCATGGCATGCAGAAAATGCTGCTAATATTCCTTTTGAAGTGGTAGATAATCTTATCACTATGAATAATGGTGAGAAAGCTTGGGGTGTATTTGAAGATGGTGTAGCTAAATTTGTAAGAGGTGGATTAAGAGGTACAGAGTATCACGAGATCTTTGAAGGTATATATAAAGGAATGTTATCTCCTGAAGAACAACAAGCATTGCTTGATGAGTTTAAATCTAATGCAGGTGTATTTACAGATAGACAATCTGGTAAGAAGATAAGCTATGCAGATGCTACAGATCTTCAAGCTAAAGAAAGAATAGCAGATGACTTTGCTGATTTTAGAAAAGGAAAACTTCCAGCAAGATCATTAGGAGAAGCTATACGTAATTTATTTTCTAGAATACTAAACTTCTTTAAATCATTTGTAACTAATCCTTCATTGAAAGAAGATTTGTTTAAAGCAATTGATACAGGTAAGTTTAAAGAAAGAACATTAAATAATTCTTATAATGTTTGGCATGCTTCAGATAAACAAATAGATAAATTTATTGCAGAAAATAAAGAAGGTTATTTTTCTAAAGAAAAAGGGGGATCACCTAAAGCAATATTTTTTACAGCAAATAAAGCCCCTGAAGTTTCTTTTCTTTCTCAAAGAGAATATCAAAAACAATTTTCAGTTACTATGATTAACCCTTTAATTGTAAATACAGAAGAAGGCTATTCTAGAGAAAAAGAAAGTTTTAAAAATTTAGTAAATAGAGCTTTAGATAATAATCATGATGGTGTTATAGTTAAAAATGTTGATGATAATGGTTTTAATGGAGATATTTATATCTCTCTTGATGCTGCAAAAGTATCAGCATTAGCAGAATATAGAGCTGTAGAAGGATTAACTGAACAACAAACAAGAGAGTTTGTTCAAGATATGACAGCTAGAGCTGCAGGTATATTATATAGTGAAGGAGAGAAAGGTTTATTGTTTTCTCCTGATGGGATCACTAGTGGTTCTATGTATAGTAAAATAAAAGCACAGTACAATAATGAGTATTACGCTAATGGTTTTAGTAAAATGGAATTGTTAGGAGATGTTGCATGGGATGAACTTAAAGAAAAAACAACACTTTCATTACGTACATTAGGTATAAGTTTTAATGAAGAAGATAAAGTTAGCATTAATGATGAAGAAGCAAATAAAAATGATTATGCTCCAGAACCTTTCTCAACAGATTGGAAAAAGAATTCTACAGGAGCTATTAAGTTTTCATTAGCTACATTATTAGAAGTACAAGCAACTAATCAAGAGAACTCTCTTTCATTTAAATTACCTGCTCCTAAAGTATCTAGTGTAGTAGGATTTAAACTTTTAAACTTCACTAGAGCATTTGCTACAGTGTTGGATAAACTTTCAAACACTACATCTATTACAAAGATGGTAGATAAACTTAGTGACTTAGCTAAAGATGATCCTAACTATGTTAGATTGTTCCAACGTGTAGGTGGTAAGTTATCTAATAGAAGTGTTCCATTCAGTGACTTTGATGCAACTGACTGGAGATACTTCATTCAGTTTACTCAAACATTTACTAAACAAAAACCTGATGCATTAATTCAATATAAAGAAGGAACAGAAACTTATGTAGCTCCTGCTAATTTATATACAGCAATTAAACAAACTCAAAATGGTTGGATGGAGAACATTAAACTGTTATCATCATCAGATGCATCATTAATTAGTTATGATAAAGTTAATAAAACATATCAAGTTGATACAGAAAGAATACAAAATCTACCAACTAATTTTCCACAAGATAGAGTTAAGTTCTTAGAAGAGATAGGTATTGACTTTCCATTGGAAGTTTATAATAAATTAAAAGATCTTGAACAAGTTTCATTTGAAAAAGCAGTAAGTGCTATTAAAAAATATCTAGGTGCTGAGAAAAATATAATGACTGTATCAGGAAAGACTCTTGGTAACATTGGTGGTCAGTTTACTAAGTTAGCAGAACTATACAACAAAGTAACTAATCCTAATCAAGAGAGTACATACTCAGGAGTGGAAGGACAAAAGATAGGTGCCTTTGCTGAGAACAATGCTCCTTCATTATTTGAAAATGAATTCAATGAAGCTAATACACTTGATGAACTATTAGAGAAAAGACCTGAACTAAGAGATGTTTATTCTAAAGGAAGTCAAGTTTTGAAGAAAGGTGGATTATTCTTTGATGCAGAAGGTAAGAGAATCAAAGAGATGAAAGTTTCTTACATACAAGGAACTAAACTTATTGATGATAACAAAGGTGTAGCTACAACTAAATTAACTTTAGGAGAAAGGTTTACACAAGAGATAAATCAAAACCTTGATGGTAACTATTATGTATTAATTCCTGCAGATGGTTCTACTGAGTGGATGATGAATCTTGGTAACACTATAAAACTAAAAGAGATTGAGGGTGGAAGAGCTTGGAGTAAAATCAATAAGATATTTCAAGGATATTTAAAAGATGATATAGCTCTTGCTTTAGATGCTGATAATAGAGAGAAGTTAAATAATATTGGAAACAAAGCTAAAGAACTAAGATTCTTCAAAGATATACTTTCTGAAAAAGCACTAGCTGATATAAATGAACTTATATCTGAGAATGCTACTATGGAATCATTTGAAACTTACATTAGTGAGAATGCAGAAGATATTAATAATTCTATAAAAGAATACATAGATTCAACTGTTGTTGAGACAAGAGAAGTGCTTACAGAGAATAAACAAATTAGATTACTTAAAGAGGGTGTATACGCTTATAGTGGATTAATTGACACATTTGCAAAAAATGAAGCATTTGATAAGTTTGCTCTTTCTGATCAAACCATAAATGATATATTGACATTTGCTAATGTTAATTACATCATTAATAATATTGAATATCACAAAGTTTTATTTGGAGATCCTTATCAGTTTGCTATTAAGAAAGATGGTTCATTAGATGAGACCAAACGTATCAAATCTTTCTTATCTCCTAGAAGAACTACATTTGATACTCCTGAATTTAATACATTCTTGAATCAAAAGTTAAATAAAATTGGTGAGATTAATTTAAAACCTGGAGACCCTGGATACCAACAATTCAAAGCTTATACTAACACTGTAACATTTAAAGATGTAACTATTGCAGGAAGTCTTAGTAATGCTATTTCTGCTTATAGTAAAACAAATGAAGCTGATGCAATGTCTTGGTTAATGGATGGTACATATAGAGAGATTAAACTTAAGAATGGTCAATGGAGTGAAGAAGCTGAAGCTTGGCACCAATGGCAAATGGCTTATACAAGACAAAACTATCCAGGATATACATACACTAGTGATAACCTTAAAAGACATGATACTGCTTTAGTTAAAACTAAAGAGCCTAAACATGTATTGGAAGTATTAAAACCTATTGTGTCTGGTAATAAATATGGTAAAAACAATTTAGATCTTGTTCTAGATAAGTTTTCACAAATGCCTGTATACTACAGTATGGTAAAAGGTACTACACTGGAGAAACTTTATGTTAAGATGTTTGAGGCTGGTGTAGGATATGCTATTGTTGAATCTGGTAGAAAGGTTGGAGCTGAAGAGTTACATTCATTGTATAATACAGATGGTTCATTTAATGATAATGCATTTAATAATAATATTCAAGTGCCTTGGAAAGCTTATGGTATCCAAGTAGAAACTGCAACAGAAGGAGTTAAACAACAAACAAGAGGATCTCAGCTTACTAAGTTATCAAGTATGGATTTATTTGATAATGGTCAGACTATTGGAGCTACACCTGAAAGACAAGAAGCTATTAGAAATGAATACAATCGTAATGTAAAGATATTAAATGATTTACATCAACATGGATATAACACTCTATTAACTAGACTTGGTGTTGTAGATAATGGAAACGGATTTACACTTAAAGATGGTAAAGCTGTATCTGAAACTCTTATGCGTGAATTGTTAAGAAGAGAAGCTTCTGATAATACAATAGATACATTACAGCTTGATAAAGAGACTAATCAATTCTTAATTCCATTTGAAGCATCTCCTTCTTATATTGAGATAAGAAATGTTCTTTACTCATTGATTGATAAATCTATCATCTCTCCTAAGATGAATGGTGGTGCTCATGTACAGGTGCCTGCAACAATGTTTGAACAAGCAACTAAAGGAAGAAGTCTTGCTATTAAAACAGCAGAAGGTTGGAAGAAAATATCTAAAGAAGCTTATAATGCTCTTTCTGATGCAGATAAAAAGAATGTAATGTTAACTGATGACACACTTAAGTTTTACACTAAAGCAGATCCTTATTGTGAAATATTACTTCCTCATTGGTTAAAAGGTAAACTTGGTAAACATGCAGATAAATCTGATGAAGAACTAATAGAATATCTAAACAATACACCTGATGGTAAAGCTTTGTTACAAGGTATTGGTTTCCGTATTCCTACACAAGCTCTATCCTCTGTAGAAGCAGTTAGAGTGAAAGGGTTTCTTCCACAATACATGGGATCAACTGTTGTTGTTCCTTCAGAAATCACTACTAAAGCAGGATCGGATTTTGATATAGATAAGTTAAATATGTACCTTAAATCTACTTACCTAGATAAGAATGGAGATGTTAGACTAATCAAATACATGGGATCTGAAGAAGCTACTAAGGAGTTCTATGGTGATATGTTTGATAAAGGATTACTTCTTAGCAAAGAACAAACTAGACAACTAGAACAAGAGCTTGCTCTTGGTAAAGATGCTGAGTATGAAGATAGACTTGTTAAGAGTATGTTTGGTGATCTTGGTGTATTCTCTGATGAAGACATCATTGATGACTTTACTAAATCATTAACTGAACAAGGAGTCAAAGAAACTGTTGTAAATGAAATGTATAAGAAATCTTTAGAGAATGAATACTATGACTCTCTTGAGAAACTTATAACATTACCAGAAAACTTTGAAAGACTTATATCTCCTATTGGTGATGCTGGACTTAAGGCATTATCTATCGAATTAGATAAGTTAAGAGGGTATGATGAGACAACTATTAAGAATAGAATGCTTGATAGAAACTATCTAACTACTCTTAGAAACTCATTTGTTACAGCTAAACGTTGGGTAGGTATTGCAGCAGTTAATATTACAAATCTATCATTGAAACAAAAGAGTGAAGTGTATATCGATCCTTCTAAGTTCTCAGGATTATCTGAACAAGATGAAAGATTCTTAGGTGATGGAGAGATTGCATTGAAGCATAACACAGTGATGATTGATGGACAGGAAAGAGTTTCTTTATCTGGAACAACAGTAAAAGATTCAACTGAACTTATATCTAATAGACTTTCTGGGTATGCAACATCTTTTGTGGATGTAGCTAAGGATGACTATATAACTAAGATTATACAATCAGATCTTGTTATTGGTACATTTATGTTCCTTGAGAATATTGGAGCAGGTGAACAAGCAGCAATGTTCTTAAATCAACCAATCATTTCTGAATACTTAAAATATTTAAATAGTGTAAGTGCTAAAGGATTATTTACTGGTAAAAATATTGGAGTTATAAAAGATAAATTTGTAACTACTAAAGATAATCTTGCATCTACAGAATTAAATGTTACAAACTTAGATGGTAACATTGTAGATTATTATGCAGGCACTACATTCAATGCAACAAGAAATGCTGAACAACATAAGATACTTGATGAATTCTTGAAATATGCTAAGATGGCTGAGTATAATTTTAAATTTACACAAGCTACAAACTATGATACCACTAAACTAAGAAGTGCTGAAACACTTTCTAAGAAACAATGGAGAACACAAACTGCATTAGATACAAACATAATAAGTTCTGTTGATAATATATTGAATTCTACATTCATTGGACCACAGTCTAAATTCTTAGATAAGTCTACAGAAGCAATGGGAGCTGTTCTTAAACTTGATCAACTTGAGTTTAAAGAAATAACTAACACTGTTCTTAAGAGCTTTGGTAACAATGAGTACTTGGCTAATGATAAGTTTGAGAAGATAGCAGTGGAGATCAAAGCTGCATTCATTGACTATGTTGTACAGAATGAAACTAAGTATAGTGACAGGATAAAAGAATTGCTTATAGATGATAACACTTCTGTGGCAGTTAGAATGGAAATAGCTAAGCAGAACAATCCAAACCTACAAATTCTTAAAGAGTTGCAAGTTGAAACAGGAGAAAGACCTGATGGTGTAAAAACTATTAGATTAAAGGTGAGACCTGATAATGCTGCTGATAAGAATATGTACACAGGAATGATGAGAGAACTTAGAGACACTCCTGCAACAAATCAATTATATAAAGACATTGTAGAACTATCTATATTACAAGGAACATATGCTTCTCCATTATCTATTAGAGAGATTATCCCAATAGAAGACTACAGTGCTATAGTTGAACCAATCATTTCTGGACTTGTAGCTAACAAAAGTCTTGATGAGTTTACTAAAGGATGGTATCAAAGAAACAATTTCAAAAACTCTGATGTATTTCCTACTGTAGAAAACATTAAGTTCTTTCAGTCATTCACAGAACAACCTATAAGAACACCAGAAGGAGATCTATATAAATACTTCTCTTATGCATTTCCATCAGCAGAAGGTCTTGGCATAAAAGATGAGGATAGAAAGATTTTATTCCTTAGTGAGAAATATAACTTTATGGATTTAAAACATGACTATGTTAAAATTCCTAGAGTTGTAGGTGGTATAGATATGGTTAATGGTAGAGAAGTTAGTTCAGCTGATTATGCCAGAAGAAAAGCTAAAGGTGATTACTCATTAAAAGATTACTTTGGATATGAAAAAGTTAAAGATGAGTATGGTCAACCATTAATTATATATAAAACAATTAAAGGAGAAATAATAGGTCATCATGTATACAAACTTATCAATCTATATGGAGATGGTAATAGAGCTACAGAGAACTATGAATATTTCAAACCATCAGTGATTGATAATGGATCAATGAAAATTGATGCAGAGATTCCTAATGCTGACATTATTAATTATTATGGTGCTAGTTTAGAAAAAGAAGACTTATCTTTACCAACAGAAGAAGTTATAACTGAACCTAAACAAGTGACTGAAAAATCTAAAAATATAGAAGTGGTAGATAGATACTCTATTACAGATGTACAAGCTAACCCAAATAAGATTTATGTATTTGGAGATAATACTAAACGAGTAGGAACTGGTGGGCAAGCTCAAATTAGAAACAATCCTAATGCTATGGGTATTGCTACAAAATTAGAACCATCTAATGAACCTAATGCATTTATGTCAGATAAAGATTTAGCTAGTAATAAAGAGGTAATTGATGGTGATATAACTAAGATAAAAGCAACAGGAAAGGCTATTGTATTACCTAAAGATGGATTTGGTACAGGACTTGCTAAACTAAAAGAAAAAGCTCCACAAACTTATGCATATTTAAAACGAAGACTATTAGAAGAATTTGGATTTGATAATGATAAAGGAACTATAACTGAACAAGTTGAAAAAGCTAAGCAAAGAGAATTGTTTACCTTTGAAAAAGGTATAGCTCAGAAATCATTCAGAAACAAAACTCTTAACTTTGTAGATAAAATTACTACTAAGAAAGATACAGTGGTAGGTATGCAGTTTAATAAACAAACAAAAATAATAAATGTTGATCAAAAGGCGATGGTTCAAAAGTTTGAAGAAAAAGCTTGGACAACTCCTTCTCAACAATTAGATGGATCCTTTGCTACAGCTCTTGATGCAAATGAATTCAAGTCTGCAGAAGAGTGGTTTACATTTGGATTACTACATGAAGTTAAGCATGATACTATATTTAAAGAAGAAGGTGAGACTACTGGTCAATATGAAGATAGAATCAATCAAGCTGCATTAGAAGATCTAAGAAAGAATTATAATATTGAAGAATCTACAGCTGAAGTTATGACAGATTTAGGAATGCCAATATCTTTGCTTGGAATTTCTCAAGAAGAATGGAATAGTTTATCAGTAGAGGAAAAAGAACAAATAAAAAAATGTAATTAAATGGCAAATTGTGTTAATATAAATTCCAAAGAATTTAAAGAATTAAAACGACAAACTAATTTGTCTGAAAAAGTTCTACAGGCTAAAGTAGGTGTATGGCAAAATAAGAATGGAGAAGAAAATTTTCCTTCTAAAGAAGATATATATTCTGATATGTCTATTCCTAAAAGACTTGGAATTTTTAAAAAAGAAGTAAGTTACTCGCAATCTATAAATATAAATAAGAATGTAAGAATATATAATAAGAATAATGATACTTCTTTATATGTAAACTTTAAAAAAGTTGGACAGGCAGATATCTATACATGGGATATTGTAGATAAAAGAAGCGGACAATCTATTTTTTTACAAAAAGAAGGAACAGAGATAAAATCTGCTGCTTCAAAAACCATTGCTGCATTAAAAGATTTCACTAAACGTATTGGTGTAGATATAAAAAATGTAAAAGATATAGTGGTAGATGGCGTTAGACAAGATGCTAATGGTGCTGCTATAATGATGCAAAGACTTATTGAAGTGGTAGAGGGTAAAGAAGCTCAAGCTCTTCCTGAAGAAGCTATGCACTTTGCTGTTGAGATAATTGAACAAAAAAATCCTAAACTATTCAATCAACTTCTTAAAGAGATCACTGATTATACTATTTATAATGATGTACTTAGAGATTACTCAGATGATCCTAAATATCAAACCCCAGAAGGCAAACCAGACATCCGTAAGCTAAAGAAAGAAGCTATTGGTAAAGTGTTAGCTGAAGTGGTTATTAATCAATCTGAGGGCATCAGTGAGCATCCAGAGAAGATAGCTAAAGTTGAAACTTGGTGGTCTAAAATAATGAATAGTTTAAAAAACTTATTTACTACAAGTGGATTTGATCAAGCTTCTATGGATATACTTTCTGGTAAGAATATTGGTACAGCTGAAGATATAACAAGTACAGATGTTTATTTACAAAAGACTGAAGCATCTAAACAAGAACAAATTTATAATTCAATAAAAGAAATAGCTAGTAAGATAAAGAAAGAAGATGATGGCTATTCTATAGATGGTAAGAAGATAGGTAGAAGGGTTTCTGATATTGTATCAGACTGGTATAAAAGAAGACTGGGAGAAGGATCATTAACTAATGATGAGTTCACTAATACAGTTAATGATCTTAAAGCAACCAAAGGTACAGCAGGACATGCTGATCTTGAACATGCATTTGAAATATTTGTTGATGAGAATGGAAAATTGAGAGATGAGATATTAAATGATGATGGATATGTTTCTCAATTAAATCCTAATGATAGAACTATGTATGATATATTGAAGAAGAATCTTCAAGATAGACTTGCTACATTCCCTAAAGGAACTATATTCATGTCTGAAGCTACATTATATGATGCTAAAAGAGATATGGCAGGTACTGTGGATTTCTTAGCTATTACACCAGAAGGAAAGGTGAACATCCTTGACTGGAAGTTCATGGATCTTAATACAGATAAGTATGAAGATATTCCTTGGTATAAAATCAATGCATGGAACATTCAGATGGAACAATATAAATACATGATTAGTCGTGTATACAATGTTAAGAATGAAAACTTTGAACAAACAAGGATGATTCCTATAAAAGCTGTTTACTCAGAGGCTAATAGAAAGACAGGAGCAATGCCTCAATTGCTAAGTATTAAGATTGGTGATGTAAATGTTAAAAATATACAAGAGGATTATTTAATTCCTGTAGGTCTTGAAGCTGAAAAGACTGGAAACAAAAAGATTGATGGCTTATTAGAAAAACTAAATGGTATCTATAAAAAACTTTCTGCAGAGAAAGCTCTTCCTTCAGAAAAAATAAACAAGGCTGAGCAATTGAATGCTTTGTTTTCTGCTATTAGACAATTGCAAATGAAACAAAACATTGCTCCATTATTATATCAAGCAAAAGTTTTGAATAAACAAATCGAAGCTACAATAAATATATACAATACTAAATTCAAGGGTGAGGATAAATCTAAATTTACTGAAGTTGAAATTAGTGAGTTTGCTAACACATTAGAAGTTATACAACAAGCTTTAGATTCTTATATGAATCTAGATACAGAATTAAAATTCTTATTTCAAGGTGAATTATCTGAAGAAGATAAGAAGTTAAAAGAAGAACTTAGAGATACAGTTGATAATGCTAGAGAGTACAAGGACCAATTAAAAGATGTTGATATAGAATATATAGAAAACTTTGTTGGTGGTTCTGCTACTGCTGAGAAGATAGTGAAAGGACTAACCAAGTGGTTTGGTAACACTGCTACAATTCAATTAAAAGCATTAGAGGTGCTATTTAAAAAATCTAATAAAGCATATGCTTTAGCTGGAATGGATGTTCAAACAGAAGTTAAAAAACTAACTAATATAAAGAGTTCTTTTGAAAAGTGGGCATCAGCTAAAGGACTTAGTGTTAAAAATCAATTTGATTTACTTAAGAAGAAAGAGTCTAATGAATTAATCGATGAGTTCGATCCTACGTTTTATTCTACATTAAAAGAAAAGATTAAAGATAAAGACATTAGTTGGATCAAAGATAATGTAGATGTAGAAGCATATAGAAAATATCTTGAAGAAAAAAGAGAGGAAGAGTATCAAAGAATTGATGATAAAGCTGCGTACAGAGTAGGTAGCGAAGAACAAATTAATAAAGATATAGCTAGAGAGAAATCTAAAGTGAGTGATCTTTATAATATTCTATCAGATAAATCTGTAGGATGGTTACTTGAAAATGATATAAAGAAGTTTCCTAAAAGAGAAACTTGGGAATCTGCTGAATGGAAAGAATTAAATAAACCAGAGAATGCTCCAGCTAAAGAGTTCTATGATTACATCAAAGAAAGAAATCAATATTACCAAAGTATAGGATATATAAATGCAGCTGATGCTAGAACGTTTCTTCCATGGGTTAGAAAAGGTTTTACAGAAAAACTTATATTTGGTGGGAATGTTACAATAGGAGAACAATTCTTAAGAAACATATCTGTTGATGAAGGAGATACAGGATATGGAGCAATTGACCCTAATACAGGTAAACCAATTGACACTATACCTAGATACTTAACAGGTAAGATAGATGGAGAAGTATCTACAGATCTATTTAAAACTATGGCAATGTACAATGAGTTTGCTATCAAGTTTAAATACTTAACAGATATAGAAGCACAGGGTAGAGCTCTTGTTAGATTGGAAAGAAATAAAAAAGCTATTGCAACATCTTATTTTGGCAAGACTGAATATAAAGATGGTGTACTACAATACAATCCAGATAACACAGAGAATACTAAACTAGTTGAGGATATGGTAAAAGCTATTATCTATCAACAACAATATATACAAAGTGATACATTTGATCAAGTGCTAGGAACATTTGGTAAGTTAGGTGAAAGAGTTAATAAAAAGTTAGGAATGAAAATACTTCCTGAAAACTTAGAAGGAAGACAAGTTTCTGTAAACAAAGTGGTTACACAATTAAATAATTCATTCCAAGTGATGACATTAGGATTAAATCCTCTATCTTCTTTGTCGAATTTATTTGGTGGTAAGACACAATCATTTATAAACTCAGGTAAGTATTTTACTAAAACAGATTTTGTAACTACAGAGATGTGGTTATTAGCAAATAAAATGGGTGGACAAGATAAACAAAAAGCATTAGCTGCTTTAGATTATTTCATTCCATTCACAGAAAATTATAATAGACATGCTGCTAGAAAACTTTCTCTTAATAAGTTGAATGATGAGGCTGTTCAAGATTTTCTTATGGTAATGATGAGAAGTGGTGAGGAGTCTGTACAGACTACTAACTTTTTTAGTTTCTTAAAGAATTCAATTGTATTAGATGGTCAAGTGGTTAACACTAGGGAGTATTTAAAATCAACTGATGAATATAAAGACTTCTATGCAGGAACACAAAGTGAAAGAGATGCTAGAGCTGCAAAGTTTGAAGAAGATGTAACAGCTCTTAATGAAGAGAAAGGTGTTTTACAATTAGGAAAAGTTGTTGATGGTGAGTTTGTAATTCCTGGTGTAGAAAGAAAGTCTGATTCTGTAATAGAACTTAGAAGAAAGGTGCAACAGTTCACTAGTGATGCATTAGGAAACTTAACAGAAGAGAACAAACGTTTAATTAACTTAAATGTATATGGTAAATCATTCATGGTGTTTAAGAACTGGATTCCTAGACTTGTAGATGTACGTATGGGTAATGTTAAATATAATTCTGCTTCTGATGCATACGAATGGGGAAGAACTAGAATGTTTGTTAGAATGATATCTGAAGACTATATGAAATCTTTAGGAAATCTTATTAATACATTACAAGGAAATGATAAAGGAATGGAATTTGTCAGAAAACTTTATGAAAAGAAGAAGGCTGATTATGAAACTGATACCAATAAAGAGTTTAAGATGACAGAAGCTGAGTTCACCGATCTTGTTAAACAGAATTTAAAAAATCAAATTGTAGATTTCTTATTCTATGCAGGATTGTTTGCATTATACTTAGGAGTGAAAGCACTTGCTCCTGATGATGATGAGGATCCTTTAGTTAAGAATCAACATAAATTTGCACTAAAAGCAATTGATAAACTTAGAGATGAGATTGGATATTTCTATGATCCAACTAGTCTTGGTACATTAGTATCAGGAGGAGTATTTCCATCAGTACAATTATTAACTAATTATAGAAAAGCATTAGGTAGTTTCTTAATTGAAAATTATGCAATTGCGACAGGAAATGAAAAGTTAGAAGAAAAGAATAAAGTGATTAAATATTGGATGAAATCTTTCAAGGTGACTAATCAAATGTCAGCTCTTCTACCATTGTTCTCTCCAGAGCTTGCAAAAGATCTTGACATTAGAATGCAATCAAAATTTGGAATTAGATAATCAAACGCTATATTATACCTATCTATTTCATACAACACTTTGACCTTAAGTTTATAAACATTATTTTTACAGATTAATACACATATTATGAATCAATTTTGCGAAGCTATTCCATGCCCTGTTATACTAAATGCTACTTGCGTATTCTACGAAGGAGCTAGTTTAGTATGTTCAGGAATCAACACTAATGATACCCTTGAAACTGTCATAGTTAAATTAAATCAAAAACTATGTAATGTTAGTGGAACATCTGGTACAAGCGGCACTAGTGGGACCAGTGGTACAACTGGTACATCAGGAAGTAGTGGATCTTCTGGCACTAGTGGTTCAAGTGGAACATCTGCAACTAGTGGTACCACAGGTACTAGCGGAACTTCAGGGAGCTCAGGATCAACAGGTGATAGATATAAAACATCTTCTACAACAGATTTCACATTAGGATATGCAGGAACGCTCACCGTTGATACTGGATTAGCATATACAACAGGACAATCTATTATAATAGTTCATGATATTAATAACTATCAAGAATGTGTTACTATTTCTTATGATACACTTACAGGTATATTAATATTTGATACACCAAATTTAACTATAGGTGGAGGAGCTTTTACATCATGGACTGTAAATCTTGATGGTGCTACAGGTGGTGATGGTTCTTCAGGCACATCGGGTACCACTGGTACATCTGGTACATCTGGCTCAACAGGTACAAATGGTACAAGTGGAACTACAGGAACATCAGGTAGTACAGGCTCTAATGGTACATCTGGAACTACAGGTTCAAACGGAACAAGTGGCACAACTGGTACTTCTGGTAGTACAGGCACATCTGGTACTAGTGGAAGTAATGGAAGCAATGGAACATCGGGCACCACAGGAACATCTGGTTCTAATGGATCTAATGGTACGTCAGGAATAAATGGTGTGAGTGGTACATCTGGATCTAATGGAAGTAGCGGAACATCAGGATATGATGGAATAAATGGTACAAGCGGTACCACTGGAACTAGTGGTACAACTGGATCTAATGGAACTAGTGGTAACACTGGAAGTAGTGGAACTTCTGGTACGACAGGTACTAGTGGTTCATCATCAACTTCTGGTACATCAGGAACTACAGGAACTAGTGGTACTAGTGGAGTTAATGGTATATCATCAGGACAGGTTTATTATTTTAATGAATCTATCACTCAAACACCATATAAAGAATTTTCACCTATATCAACAAGTGGAATTCAACAAACTATAAGTGCTACTATTGCAAGTGGTATAACATCAACTATTCAATCATATTTAACACCTTCAACTTATCCAAATATTGCAGTAATACCATTAGGTGTATGGTCATTCTACTTACACGCATATAAACAAAACAGTAATGCAAGTTTTGATATATTCTGTGAAGTTTATAAAAGAACAACAGGAGGAGTTGAAACTTTATTATTTTCAACTGACCCAGCACCTGTAACATCAAATTCACCAAATCCATCAATGATATTATCTGATGGGTTTCAGGGAGGATTTTCAATAAATACAACAGATAGAATATTAATTAAAGTTAGAGCAACTAATACATCAAATCAATCACATACAATTACCTTTGTTACTGAAGGAACAACTCATTATTCTTTTGCTCAAACAACATTAGGTGTAGTTAATAGTTCATCTGGTACTAGTGGATCTTCAGGAACTTCTGGTGGAACTGGTTCGAGTGGAAGTGCTGGAACATCAGGTACTAGTGGTAATACAGGATTACCTGGAACAAGTGGGACTTCAGGGAGTAATGGAAGCAACGGAACAAGTGGATTACTAGGATCATTAGCTGTTATAGGAAGTAGTTCTAACTCAAGTGGAGCTTCATTATCAGGAAATATATTAACTCTACAACCTGCTTCTGCTTTATTTGGAGGTGTTGTTACAACGGGTACACAAACATTTGCAGGAGTTAAAACTTTTAGCTCTTCACCATTTGCTCCAACACCAACAATTGGATTAAATGATACTACATTAGCCACTACAGCTTTTGTTAATGCCAGTATTCCTGGAAATATAGTATATAATATATTAATTACTTCAACAGCAAACATAACTACACAGACAACTGGAACTTCTGGAGGATTATCTTATTTACAAAACGGTAGGAATGTAATGATTAATAATAGTGCAACAGCAATTACTGTAGATACAACATCTGCAGTTACAGATTTTATTGCCAGTTATACTAAAGTAGGTACCGCAAATATAACATTTATTGGTACAGGGATAACATTTGTTAATGCAATTAATGGAGTTGTATTAAGTGGTCTTCCTGGGAGTACTGCTTTATTAGTAAAAAATGCATCTAACGTATATTTATCAATTAATAACTTAGAAACATAATGAATCCAGCTATTTATTATTTATCAGGAGTGGAGGCTTATCCAGATTATATTCCAACTGAAGTTTTTATTGGTGGACAGATATGGGATCAAAAAAACTTAAATACAGCTAGATATAGAGATGGAACTCCAATACCAACATCAACTGCATGGGTTGGAGCCACAACTGGTATATGGAGATATTATTCTAACCTGCGTACTAATGGTCCAATTTATGGAAGACTGTACAATTGGTATGCAGCTATGGGAATATGGGATGCGGCATCATTAACAGATCCTTTATTAAGAAAAAATATAGCACCAACAGGATGGAGAGTAGCCACAGAAGCTGATTGGGCACAGTTAGCAAGTTATGTAACATCTTTAACACCAACTGGTACTGTTGGTAATAAATTAAGAGAGATTGGTACATCATATTGGACATTTTTTAGTGGAGCATCGGGCACAGATCTGGTTTCGTTTAAAGCAAGGGGGTCAGGGCAAAAAGCTGCAAATGGAACTTTTAGTTCATTAACTCTAGGAGCAGCTTGGTGGACAGCAACTACATCAAATACAATTGCTAGATATATTGATTATAATAACACCGCATTACTTACGTCAACTGGGGTAAGTGCTAATGTAGGCTGGTCAATTAGATTAATCAAAGAAGATATTATAATACCTGGATTTGACACAACAGCAGCAAGCAATATAGCTGTAACATCTGTAACTAGTGGAGCTACATTCTCAGATTTGCCATCAACACCAAGTTTATCTGATAAGGGTATATGCTACGGAACTGAAAGTTTACCTAATGTAGTAACTAATTCTTTTATTTCTGCTGGTAGTGGTACCACACCAAATCCTTATATTATAGATATAACAGGGTTGACACCAAATGTAACTTATTATATCAGGGCTTATGCAACGCTAGCAGATGGTAGTGGGGTTGCATACTCTACTACTGTAGTTTCATTTACAACACCAGATGGATTCCCAACAGTTACTACAGATGCTATTAGTGACAATACTACAGGTAGCACTGCAACAAGTGGGGGTAATGTAACAAGTGATGGGGGATTTACATTATTCGCAAGAGGTGTATGTTGGAGTACTTCAGTTAATCCAACAATAGCAAATTCAAAAACTGTTGATGGTTCAACTACAGGAGCATTTACAAGCAGTATTACAGGTCTATCACCAGACATTGCTTATAATGTTAGAGCTTATGCAACTAATTTTGATGGGACAACATATAGAACAGCTTACGGAGCTAATGTTGCGTTTAGTACACCTTCTTTAACAGTATTGCTATACGCATACTCAATTAGAAGAGTTGTACCAGGATATACTGGACCACTAATAAGGGTTAGAAATGGGTCCTTAGCTGGATCTCCTCAGTTTGATATTCCACAAGATGGTAGCGGTAATTTAGATACTACATATTTAATATCTGTAATTAGTTTAGCAAACGTAGGGTATGTAACTACGTTTTATGATCAAACAGGTAGTGGTAAAAATATGATAACAGGAACTTCTGCTGGTAGAGAACCTATAATAGTTAATACAGGGAAAGTATTAGTAACTAAAACAGGTCCAGATGGTATAACAGTAAGACCAGCTACTAGATGGGGACTTAATTTTTGCAACATGGCTATTACAGGTGTGTCTATTCAAGCAAATTATTCTTCAATATTTATTGTTTGTTCTAATAACACAAGTTCACTTACTCAACGTGGTATTAGCTTTGGAAGTAACTTTGTTACTAACTTTACAATTTTCCCTTATGTAGTTAGTGGGGTTTCTGACAGATTATTCTATAACAATGCAAGTAGAATAACCATGGGTACTACGTCTACTGCAAGCAAAATATATAGTATGTTAGCTAAACCAACAGGGGTACAAGCTTGGAAAAATAATGTACAAATTGGGGGAGAAGTACTCATAACAAATCCATCAAATACTGCAACATCTGTTATTATAGGTGCAAATATAAATACTGGTACTGAATTATTTAATGGTACAATACAAGAGATATTATTTTACGTAGGAGATTTATATCCAACTGGACCTACTAGTAGATCATCAATAACAGCAGACGCAATGACTTATTACGGAATAACATAACATATATATATGATAACAATTAACACAAACAAAGAAATCGAAATACGTAATATTACTTATGAAGTAATAGGAAGTAAAATAATTAGTCTATCAATTCAGAAGATTGAACAGGACAGAAATGGTGTAACAGCTACTGGATTTTATTATTATACTGATGATGAAGGTATGGTGGTAAAGCTAAAGGATAACAGGACATATATGACCTGGGATCAGATAGCTGAAGTTGAGTTTAATAGCATGCCACCAATGACGGATGTAAACTACAAAGAAGCAAACTTCGAGAGATTGCGTGAGTTTACAATACTTAAGTTGACTCAGGAGTCTGGACAGAACTTTGGTATTAACATTGAGGACTGGGATTTGTCATGATACTGTTTATACTAGCATATATACTTTACTTACCACTGAGTTTAGTCAACTGGTTATTTGTTAAGAACAAGTCTGGGTACTTTAAGAGCAGTGCTATTAACTTAGACAAGTTTGGAAATAGAGAGTTTAGAACTTTATTTAATAAGGTACTTGTTACTGGATATAAGTTTGGTAATATAAATGAAACTATATCCTCAGTGCTAGGTAAGAATCAATTGACAAACACCCTTACAAAAGGTGGTAAGATATTAGTTTGGATTTTAGATAAGATAGATAATAATCACGTATTAAAATCAATAGATAAAAAATTATGACAAATCAAGACAAAAACTGGATCTTATTTTGGGTGTATGTTATTATAACAGCAACATCCGTTCTTTATTTAACTAATCAATTGTAAACCCTCTATATGAGGGTTTTTATTTCTGCTATTACCATCTCTGGAGTTATACTAGTCTGACATTCAAACTGTCTTTCTGTACCTTTATGGACAGGGCACCAATTCCAATCTCCTTTATCAAACTTATACTCTGCTTTATTCCAACATCCATGACATACATTTGTATTAACTGGTCTATGGCATGAAAACTCATGATCTTTATCAGTGAAGTTAGATATCATAATCACTTCCTTATCAAGAGCCCAAGCTAACCAGCTTAAACCTGATGATAATCCTATAAAGAATTTACTATCATTTATAACTTGTATAGTGTTTTCTATAGATTTATCATCTAATGGCATACAATGTTTAAAAGGATTATTTTCTAATGATACATTGATAACATTATATCCTACTGTATGTAAATAGTCTATTATAGATTGCCAGTTTTCTCTAGTCCAAAACTTACATCCAGCTGTACTATTAGTTGCTATACACACATACCTACCTACTCTATAAGATTCATAATGTGTTATTCTAGGTCTAATTTCTATATACTCAAGACCTAAAATGTTTGTAGCTGTTTTCTGGAGAGGAATTGTATTAGGAAGAACAGGTTCTTTATTATCATTATAGAACCAACCAAGTTTATACATTGCATACAGATCATTAACTACAGTGCCTGGTTCTACAAACTCAAGCTCTGTATAAACGTCAAGTATTTTGTTCCAAAAACTTGACACAATCACATGGCAATTGTGCTTCTTTTTAAACTCAAGAGCATAAGGTATCCAAGCTAATGTATCTCCCAATGAAGAACTATCAAAAGCAATATACACTCTCTTATCTGTTAGATCTATTATCTTATTGTACACTTCTACACCATCCTTGTACACTATAGTTTGCCACATAGTGAAGTATTCTCTACTAAGTCTTATCCAATGGTTGCACTTTATTGTATCATAATGAACTAATAATTGTGTTTCAAAATCATGAAACTCTACATCAAATGTGCTATCACTGGTTCCTGTTATCTCAAGGAATGGTTGTCCAACAAAATTTTGTATGATATTATAATCATTTACAGGCTTTTTGTTTGGAATAACGGACATTGCTTTCTCATATAATGATATGTGATGTTTAGCAAAATCATCAGTTGTATTATTAAATGGTGTGTCATATGTCCAACCATAGTTTAATATTGTTTCTAATTGAGTCTTTGGATCTTCATTAATTTTTGTTATATACCTAACAAACATATCCTTATATTGAGGAAGATTTCTAGCAAGGATAGGTAAGCCATAACTAATAGCTTCTCTAAGTACAAGAGGATTACATTCCCATGTGCTGTTAAACATAAATGCATCTGCAGCTTTCATAAATCTATCTATGTCATCTCTTTCTCCCCATACAGTAACATTATCAGGAAGATTTTTCATTAGTGGTTTCCAATAGTCTTCAAAGTTCCCAGCTTGATTGCCTACAAAGTGAAACTCTACATATGGTAGAGATCTAGCTATCTCAATTCCCTCTCCTTGATTCTTTCCTTTGGTCCATAGTCCTACATTAACTACATGCTTTTTTCTACTATCCATTCCTAGATATGCTTTACTAAACAGTTTGTCTTTTGGAGAAACAATCTGTTTGTCTATAGGGAACTCAATCACTTGTTTGTAACCATCTACATTAGCAAATGTATCTAAGTGATAGGGAGTACAGAAAGCATATGCATCAGGTGTAAATATCTTCTCATTAGGATTGAAAGAAACATCATGACAAGTCTCAACTATTCTATATTTCCTATCAGGAGAGTAAAGTCTTCTTATCATCTTAGGATCTAGTCTTTCAGACATCTCATCTATGTGTATGATGTCTGGCTTAAACTCTTCTACAGCCTTAAAGATTCTCATCTTATCTTCGTTCAGTGTATATAAGCCTGTAAGCTTTATAATTTCATCTCTCTGTACAACATAATCTTTGCTGTAACATTGATATTCCACCACTTGAATTGATACATTTGGCAGAGTTTGCAATGCTTGTATTCTCTTAAGAAGGAATGCTGGCATACCACCTGTTGAAGTGTGAGGAGCAAGGAATAGAATTTTTAGTTTAGACATTGTTTAGACATTAGTTTAGACATTCGACTTTTAAAAACAAAGATATAAAAATATATTTAGTTTATGCTATATTATGAAGGAAATCTCCTCAGACCATTTTATTATATGGAATATATGATTTACATTTGTTATAAAATGTCATAATTATTATTTGCATACAATTACCTCTTCGAATTGTATATATGTTATAACAATCCCGCCACTTTATTATGGAAAAACTAGTTGAAAAACAAATAGAAAAAGAATTAAAAAGCATGGACCAACGCCTATATGATCTAGAGGAGAAGATGACTTCTATAGATACAAAACTAACACAAGTTGTAGACGCAATATTAGGAAACGCATTAACAAAGACAGGGGGATTTGTTGCTGATATAACAGAGCTTAAAGCTAAAATAAAAACACTAGAAGCTAAACTGGAAAAACAAGAGAGCTTTAAGAATAAAGTGTTATGGACAGTAGGTGTAGTAGTGGCTATTGGTGTTATATTACAATACATAGCAAGTATATATTATAATCTAAAGCGAGCATGAGTTTTATAAAAAAGAATTATATATTTTTGATTATAGCAATCTTAGTTTCTATAATCTTATTACAGAGATGTGGAGCTGATAAACCTATTAAGCCTGTACCACCAACTGTAAAGATAGACACTGTGTGGGTTAAACACGACAGTGTAATATATTCTAAGCCTAAGATAGTAACAGTTATTAAAGGAGTTCCTCAGATACAATATGTACCAGATACATCTTATGCAAAGCTTGTTGTACAATACAAAAGTTTAGTTGATCTGTGTACAGCAAAGAATGTATACTCAGATACATTGAAAATAGATTCTATTGGATATATAAATGTTTTAGATACAATTTCAAAAAACAGAATACAAGGAAGAAGATTCAAGTATAACTTAAAATATCCAGTGGTCACTAAGACAATCACACTTCAAGCACCTCCTAAAACACAAGTGTATATAGGTGGAGGATTACAAGGAAACCAGTACAACATAGTAAATCAGTTTAATGCAGGATTATTGCTTAAGACTAAGAAAGATAAAATCTATGGGGTGTATACAGGTATAGATACAGATGGTAGAATACAATATGGCTTACAAAGCTATTGGAAGATAAAATTAGGCAAGTGACAATAAGACTATTTAAATACATAGAACCATTATGGTTAGGGACCAACAGTAAGATATCTATACGCAAGATCTTATCGTTGGCTTTTTCTATTGATTTAATAAAGAACATATCATATACAATACATAGTTGGGAAACAGGTAAATCATATTCTGATGTAGCTATGTTATTAGGACTAGAAGCTGCTCTTATAGCTGCTCTCCTATCACTCACCACATATTCAACTATGGTGGCAAATAAAAAATCAAACACAGAAATAGACTAATGGTAACAAGTGCACAAGCTTTAAAGAAATACGGAGATCCAACTAAAGAATCTGGTATGACATTATGGGATGTACCAAAAGAATTAGAAATAGGCGTTCTACCTAAGAGATTATATTGTAACAAAGATATGATCCTACCACTAACCAAAGCTTTTAAAAATCTTATATCTACAGGATGTGTTAAAGAATTAAAAACTTGGGATGGTTGTTTCAATATAAGAAAGAAAAGAGGACTCACATCAATGTCTTTACATTCATGGGGAATTGCTATTGATGTGAACGCTGCATGGAATGGATTAAATAAAGAGCCACAATTGAGTAAAGAGTTTGTGAACTGTTTTACAACAGCAGGATTTGAATGGGGAGGAACCTGGACTGGTAGGGTCGATGGTATGCACTTTCAATTAAGTAAAATATAATATATGTGGAAAGATATTAAAGATTACGAAGGTTTATACTGGATAAATGAACTAGGTGAAGTTAAAAATAGATTTAATAAGATTAAGAAAACTGTAACATCTTTATATTGTAAGTATCCATCTATAATATTGGAAAAAAATAATGTAAAGAAAATATTTATGGTTCATAGATTAGTTGCAATTTATTTTATAGATAATCCTAATAATAAATCACAAGTAAATCATATTGATAAAGATAAATCTAATTACAAAAAAGATAATCTGGAATGGGTAACCCCAAAAGAAAATATGGAACATCATTATAAGAATGGCGGTGTTAAGAGAAATAATCAAACTTATAAGAATAAATTTGGTTCAGAGCATAACAGAAGTATTAAAATAGAGAGTAATGGAATTGTGTACGAAGGTATATCAGATGCAAGTAGAAAATTAGGAATACCAATTTCAACTATTCATTATTCTTTAAGTAATAACAAATTAATGCGAAATGGAATGCATTTCCAATTGAAATCTATATAATGAGAAGATGTAATGATGTATATGAAATAGTAACTGTTTACTATCCCACTGGTTGTGTTAATACAACTAGAACCACTACATCTACATCTACTACATTAACACCAACTACTACTACAGCAGCACCATAATAATATAAAAATGGCTATACCAAGTAAACAAATAGGTGGAAGTGTAAACTATAATCTTCTTTGGCAGATATCCAAGCAATTAGAACAATTGATTTGTATTAGGTCTGGAAATTGTACTACCACTACCACTACAACAGCAGTGCCAGTTTATTCTTTTGAATTATCATATAATACCGATAGTAAAGGATTTGCATGTGCCAGTCCTTTTTTAAGTACTTATTACTCATCATCTACTTCACTAATTAATGGTGTAATTTTATACACTGATTATGCTTTAGGTATTGTTGCACCTAATGGATGGTATGCAAATGCAGATACGAATGTTGCATATGAAATAACTAATGGTGAGGGTGTGATTACTACTGCAACATATTGTGAAGAATAATAAATAAAAACCAACTACATATGAAAGATTTAAAATTTGTGCAAAGCTGCCCAAGTGATGTATATTACACATGGCAAGTACATTTATGGCTTGAGAGCTTAAGAAACATTGGACATAGTGATAAAGCTATATCAGTGATATTCACACCCAAGGGGAGAGAGAATAGAGACAAATGGAAACAGATAGAAGACCTCTATCCAGAATCAGAGTTTCATTATTACAATGATGAAGACAATTTAAATCAACTGTTAGGAATATATATTCCTGTACTAAGACCATATGTACTTTGGAAACATTTCAAAGCTAATCCAGAACTAAGTGAGAAAGCAATATTCTATTGTGATTCAGATATTCTATTCACTAAAGATTTTAATGTAGATGAGTTCTTAGATGATAATGTTAACTACCTATCAGATACAAACAGCTACATCAATGCTACATATTTTGATAGTAAAGAAAGAGATGTTCTCCCAGAGAAGCTAGAAGCATACAAAACAAGAGATGTTCTTGGAGAAATAGCTAGTGTTATTGGTATAGATAGAGCAACATGTGAAGCTAACAATCTACACTCAGGAGGAGCACAATATCTACTAAAGAATGTAGATGGTGAGTTCTGGAGTAAGGTGATGAATGATTGCATTCTTATTAGAACATATTTACAGAATGTAAATAGAGAGTTCTTTAAAGATGAGAATACAGGTTATCAATCATGGTGTGCAGATATGTGGGCTGTTCTTTGGAACTTATGGTTTAGAGAACAAGAAACAAAAGTGGTTCCTGAACTAGCGTTCACCTGGGCAACAGACCCAATATCTAAACTAGAATCTCACACAATCTTTCATAATGCAGGAATAACAGGAGTATCAATGAATGGATATCCTTGTTTCTACAAAGGAAAATATCATCAAGGAACTGATCCTACAAAAGATCCTCACTTAGATGATGTATTAAACAATATAGAATCACAGAAGTATTGTACATGGTTCTATGCAAACGAACTTAACAACATAAAGCAAAAATATAAACTTAATTATTAATAACAAAAACAATTATCATGAGTAACAAGAGAGACCTTAAGGCCTATGTAAGATTCGATGGATCTGGCAGAATTGTAGCAGGAAGTTTAGTCCTAAGAAGAAGTAAACCAAAGGTTGGTAAATGGCAAGAAATTACAGCATACGAATGTTGTAACTATATTCCTACTACTACCACAACAACAACAGCAGCACCTACAACTAGTACAACTACTACAGCAGCTCCTACAACAACTACAACAACCACCGTTTAATATTTAAACTATGGCACTAAAATCACTATTTCCAGAAGAAATGATGGAAGGTAAATCAGGAGGGGGTAGTGGGCTAACGCTAGAGACTATCGCTGGGAAGTTATCATACTTCTACGAACAATTACATTTGTTACATTTTCAAACTACATCATTTGCTGAGCATGAAGCTTTAGGTAAGATATATGATAAGGTGGGAGATTTCCAAGATGAAATCATAGAGAAGATTATGGGATATTCAGGAAAGAGAGTTAGAGCATACAAGATTGATGCTTTAAAAGATTATTCAGGAGGTATGCCTAACACAGTGGTAAAAGAGTTAGTTACATTTGCTAAACAATTAGAAGAGTTTGGAGAAGCTAACAATATGCCAGACATAGAGAATGTTGCTCAATCATTAAGCGGAGAAGCAGCTCAAACTCTTTATAGATTAACCCTTTCATAAATGGAGATTAACAGAAAACATTTTCCAAGTGTAATGCAAGATAATGATGAAATCTTTTTTGCACATTTCGAGGGGATTGTAAATTCTGTTGATGAGTTATGTAGTCTAGAGATAACTAAGTTATCAAATAGTTATAAATTTCGTATAGCTGCAAGTCTTCCTAAGTATAACAATATGCTTATAGAAGAAGTGCTAAAGTTTTGTAACATGTTCAACATTAGAGTGGATATGAGTAAGAGTATTAAAACAAGTTCAGTAATAACTTTTGAAATAAATTTGCAAGTGTAACAAATTCTTTCTACATTTGTTACAATTATAAACCAATTAAACATTTTTACATTATGGCAGATTACAATCCTAATGCACGTTACACATGGACTCCTGAAGACAAGTTTGAATTATCAGGACAAGAATTTGGTCTATTCCTTAACATGGTTAGATCTTATTTAGCATCAGAAGATGGCGCACGTTTTCAATTAATGTCTCAAGCTAATGAAGCAATTGAGAAAATCATGAAAGCTGGTGTTGAAGCAGATGTTATCAAGGAAGTGTCAGACACTCCTACAGAAGCTCTAGAAGCTGAGGTTATGGAATAACACAAGAATGCTGTTGGGTGAAGAATAACAGCACATTTCTAAAAAAAGCACTTCTCTATGAGAATATACGAACCAAAGAATAGAATAGATGTTACAACACCCAAGGGAGAGGGAATCATATGGTTAGTGACTGAACTAGGTCATGAAACTGATACCATCTATACAATTATAATAAACACTACAGGTGAGATGTGGCAATACACTCACAAAGATATAATCGTTAAACCCAATATAACATTTAAACGCTATGGCAATTAAAAAGAAAAATGGTGGAAGTCTAACTGGACTTAAAGCCTCCAACAAAAGAGTTGGTCCTGTAGATCCTAATGGAGCATACACAAAAGTTCAAAAGAAAACATTAGCTGGTGCTAAAGGAAAAGTTTCTCTTACCAAAGACAAACAACTTGGTGCTACAAAGATGGCTAAGTGTGGAGCTAAAATGTCTAAGAAATAATGGCTACTGATAAAAAGTGGATTCAATCTGCAACAGCCTCTATAAAAAAAAGAGGAACTGCTGGGAAATGCACACCCATCACAAAAAAGGGGTGTTCTGGAAAAGCTAAAACTTTAGCTCTTACATTCAAAAAAATTGCTAAATCTAACAAAAAGAAATAATCATGGCAATTACTAAAGTACCTAATGGTCCTCTTATTAAACCTAAAGGTCCATTTAAAGGAAGTACATTGAAAGCTGGTGGTAAGATAATCAAGAAAGCTCAGAATGGTAAAACTTGGCAAAGTATGTCTCAACCTGAAAAGGCAAGTAAAATAGCTGAGTTAAAGCAAAAAGGAGGATTTGAGAACGTTAAGAGATATAAAGACTCAATAAGTACAGATGCTGAAAATAGACGTAATGCAGCATTTCAAAAAAATGCAGATGTTAGAGGACTAACTGTAGAACAGTTAAGACAAGCTAATAAAAAAGACGAACGTAAGCCTGACTTAACACCGAAGGGTGATTATAAAATGAGAGAAACCAAAAGTGCTAATACAGATGGCCCAAGTTTATTAAGTAGATTAAATCCACTTGGAGACAAAGCTAGATGTATTTATACTAATAATCGTGGTAAGGCTGAAACAAAAGCTAATGGTGGAAAGGTTAAGAAAGCTAAAGCTGGAGCAATGATTAAACGTGCTGATGGTTCATTCTCTAAACCTGGTCTTTGGGATAATATCCGTAAGAATAAAGGATCTGGAAAGAAACCTACTAAGCAAATGTTAGTGCAAGAAAAGAAAATAAAAGCTAAATCTAAAAAATAATGGCAAATTGTAAAAATTGTAATTCTAAGCTAAAAGCATATGCTAGAATTGATGGAACAAACACACTTGTTTCAGGAAGTCTTGTTTTAAGATTAACAAAACCTAAAGTTGGAAACTGGAAAGAAGTACAACCTATAGAATATTTTAATAAAACTTCTCAACATTATCTTGACATAGTACAAGCTACATATCCAGATGCTAAATTAGCTAACACTGTTGCTATTAAGTTAGAACAATTTCTTTCTGATAGAGGAATTTATGCTAACAATACAGTTTTAAATTACACTTCATGTTCAGATGATGTTAATGCTCCTGAGTTTGCTAACATATTTAATATAGGTCAAACTCCTCCAGCATTAAATGAATTCCTTGGACCATTTATGGGTGGTGGTTTAGCAGGTTATCCTCATACAGGTGCTTTAGGATTACAAGCTTGGCAAAGTCATGCTACAACAGATACTCCTATTGATGGGCCTTTATTATTAATTAATATGCCTCACATAGGTGTTACACAACAAGCTGATCTTGTTGCTAGTAATGATAATGTGGGTAGAATGTTAAGAAGAGGAAAAACTTCTGCTACAGCAGATAATACATGTGGAGCTGTAGTTACAGCTGCTCAATGGGTTATGACTAATACAGCTAGTGGGCCTACTCCAGTGAGAGGTGCAGGTGTATTTGCTAATAATGACCAATACTTCACTCTTGCCACTATATTATGGGCAAATAGATCTACATTATGTAATTCTACTAATAACTTTGTACTAGATCCTACTAAATATAGTGCTGGTGTTAAATTAGCTACAGAATATATTAGAGCAAAAAGTTTTACTGATTTAAAAAATACTTTAATACCTGTTCTTATAGGACAAAAGAATTTATATTTCCTAACTGCTACATTTATTAATACTGACGATGAGTGGGCTCCTTGTATTGATTTTAAAGAATTATGGCTTTGGGATTCAGGAGCTTGGACAAATCTTACAACACAATTTAATACATATTTATAATGGCAACAGCAGCTTGGACACGTAAAGAAGGAAAGAATCCTTCTGGTGGATTAAACGCTAAAGGAATAGCATCATATAGAGCGGCAAACCCAGGAAGCAAGCTCAAAAAAGCTGTTACGACTAAACCTTCCAAACTTAAAGCTGGAAGTAAAGATGCAAAGCGAAGAGCATCTTTTTGTAGTAGAATGTCTGGGATGAAGAAGAAAAATACATCTTCTAAGACAGCTAAAGATCCTAATAGTAGAATCAATAAATCATTAAGAAAATGGAACTGTTAAACAAAAATGGGAAGCCTAGTCCTCCCCCTCCTCCTGGATTATAACAACTAAACAATAAATATATTATGTCACAACCTAAAAAACCTGCAAAAGCAGAAAGTACAGTCATAAAACCTATGGCTAAAAAAGATAGATTTAAAAATCTAGGTGGAGAAATTGGAAATCCTCCTTTCCCAAATGGAAGAAAAAATATGCCTTACGCACCTACCAAAATGGGTGGTGCTAAGAATGGTAAAACTATGAGCAAAGCTAAAGATGGTAAATCATTTCCTGATCTTAACAAAGATGGAAAGATTACTAAAGCAGACATCCTTAAAGGACGTGGTGTTATAGCTAAGAAAGGTGCTACAATTAAGAAAGCACAATCTGGTATTAATACATTATTACCTGGTGGATATGCTCCTAAATCAAGAGAAGAAAAATACAACAACTATCCTAGTTCTAAATCTGCACCTAAAGCTAAAGCTAAACCTAAATCATCTATACAAGAAGCTACTCCTCAAGAAGTAAAAAAATATGGAATGATGGGTTCACAACAGGCTAAATCAGGAGCTAAAATGAAGAAATGCAAATACGGTTGTAACTAATGACTTCTGGTAAAGCAAAGAAATCAGGAGCACCAAGAAAAGCTCCAAAGGTCTCTATTCCTAGAAAGGACAAACCTTTTTCAAAGACTAAGTCTATGGATGATAAAGCTATCAGAACTTCTCCTCAGCAACCAATGAAGCAAAAGAGATTATCAAAATAATTTAATGTGCCCCTCCTAATGTTAGTTCGTTAGGACCTAAGACTACTGATCTTATCAAAAAAGAAAGCCCTTATTTCAAGGGCTTTTTTTTATGATCTATATTTATTATAATAAACATTACCTTCTAATAATTTGTATCTTATACCAAACTTATGCAATAGATACGGAAGACTAAGTTGATCTTGAACAGACCATATGCAATTATGATAGAACCACTCTTTCATTAAATTGTATTGTCTATTAGCTATAACATTCTTAGAATATATGAATGTACCACACTCAAATAGAATATTGTCTACCCACGTAACATCTTTAGAATAACTCTGCACCTGTTCTATCATTCTTTCTCCCTCATATCTATCAATAAGATATTGATTACCTGTATCAATTAAGCTAATAACATAATCTAGCTCTTGCTTAACAGAACTTCTTCCTGAATGTTTAAAGAAACATGCATCTGTGTCAATACATTCATCTACCATTCTTTCTATAGCCAATGGATCTGATATTGAGAAACCAGAATCTATCCATATATAATAGTCATAATCTGGATGATCTTCCCAAACTATCATTTTAGGTATTTTACCACGTAGTCTAGGTAACATAGCTTTTTGTCTAGGAGATTCTGTTTGATCATCTATTCTATTAAATACTATTTCATACTTATCAGATTTTTGATCTACCCATCTAGAATATAATCCACTTCCAAATGAAGCTGTTGTTACTAGCACTCTCATTGTTTATTTACAAAATCTTTTAACATTTGTGCATAATCTTTATTCCAATGAGGATTTAAATGAACATCTCCTGTAGGTATTAGATTTCTTTGTCTTAAGTTTTCTATATATTCACTATGTCTTTGTATGATGTTAGGCTTATCTGCAGTGTCTGTACCTTGTCCAGATTGATGATATCCTCTACCACCCCACATATAAAACCAAGAAGCTTCTGAGTCAGGCATTTTTGCATCAATAACATATTCTTTACCAAAGGAATGTATTCTATTAACTAATGTTGTATCTCCTCCAGCATTCTCTATAGGACTCTTACCAATTGCTTCCCAAACTTTTTTACTGTATACAATACCTGAGTTACCAATTCCCATTATCTTTGTTATACTAGGCTCATTGTAATACACACCTGTTTCCCAATGTAAGATGTTAGTATCTTCTTTCCAAAATTTAGCTATGTTGGATAAATGATTAGACAAAGCTACATCATCATCATCCCATACAGCTATTAGTTCTCCAGAACATCTTTCTATAGCATAGTTTTCTTTATCCCCAATTGTAGGGAATGTTTCATCTAGATTATAGATTTTGATTTCTGGGTGATCGTATATTAACTTCTGAAGAGGGTAGTCATTAACTATGATTAGTTCTTTCTTACCTGGATACTCTTGTAGGAGGAAACTTTGTATAGCTTCCTCCAGAGTATCTACTCTTCCATAAGTGATGCATTTAGCAGATATGAAAGGATATTGCATAATTACCAGATGTGAATTATACTAAAATAAGGAATCATAGCTACACTAAAATCTTCAAATTCAAAAGGAACTTCATATATTGTTGCTAATGCAGAAGGTTCTACCAGTACAAAACATCCTTCTACTAAATCTGTATCTGTAATACCTGTACCTACAGAAAATACTTCCAGCTTAGGCATTTTTTTAATTAAAGCTTTCTCTAAAGCTTCTTTAGTATTTTCATCTACTATAATTTTACCTTCAATTTTTTTAGGAATTTTAATATACACTCTTGTTCCTAATAATTTTTTAAATCCTTTTTCCATAATTGTTTTGTTTTAATTGTTATACACTTACTACTAATGTCCAAACATTAGATATTGATGGTGGGAACTTTTCCCCTTTTGTCAAAGCTATAAATTCTTTGCCACTTCTGAACAATCCACTAACTCTTGTTCTTTGTCCTGTTTTTGCACTGATGTTTTCACTGCTTAGCTCTAGTAGAGCTAATAATAATTGTTTAATCATAGTTTTAGTTATTAAGTTCTTTTGAATCATTTATCTCTGTAAGAATAGCTTTGTATTTATCTAATGGCATAGATCCAGACACTCTGTGCACCTCTTTACCATCTCTTAAGAAAACTAATGTAGGAACACTACGTACATTGTACTTCATAGCTGTTTCCATATCTTTTTCAATATCTATGTTAGTTATACCAATTACATCCTTTAATGTAGATGCTAACACTTTACATGGTCCACATGTAACCATTGAAAATTTAAGTACTTCTATCATTTTTGTTTTTTCAATTTTTTAATACAATAGTTTTTATGTAAGTAATAAGAATTAACATTAAGTGTGTCACATGCTTCTTTTACACTACCATAAATTACATTGTTTATTAATACTTTAGTTGCAAATCCATTATTGCTACCTTTTTGTTTACCCTTTAAAGATTCTGATATAGCAGTAGCTCTTTTTGATCTATCTTCTTCAGACAAATTATCCCAATATGCTTTTACTGATGTTTTTCTTTTTGTTTTTTCTAAATCAGCAGTGTCACCATATTGTTCTTCATATGTTTTATATTCTCTATTTTCATTAATTGAACTTAACTTTTTCTTTGTTTGTTCACTATGAGTTTTTCCATAGAAAGGATTATTTTCTCCAATATAGGAATCTTTAATTTTATTTAATGTTTCTACATCTTTGATTGATTTTTTGTTTAAAATTCTTGCACTTCTTAGATTTACAATATGTTCACGTGTATCATTTTCATAACATTCAGCTATCATTAAATGTGCTTTGATATGATCTTCTACTGATAAATTTACAAAATTAGTTTTGTTATTTACTGATAAAGTATCATCTGTCCATAAATTTTTAGGAATGATATGATGTTTATGTAAAACTAATGTTTTATCATAAGATAAAGTTGAACAATTTTTTATAAAGTCCAAATAAGTATAAAAATTTTCAAGATCAAAATGTGTTGCAGATTTCATAATACAAATATACTAATTATTAATCTTTTCCATATTCTAAAGATAAAATTTTTCCAACAAGATCTGATCTATGGTTTTCTTTCAATTTGATCCATTCAATTCCTTCTATTTTTTTAGAAAGTTCAATTACATAAGATAATCCAGTGTAACTATTTTTTGTATCATTTTGTTCTGAATCACCATTAATAATTATCTTACCTGTCTTACCAAGTCTTGTTAGTATAGCAAGCATTTCCCCTTTTGACAGGTTTTGCGCTTCCTCCACCACCAACACATCATCAATAGTTTTACCACGTATAAACTGAACAGGATAAGCAATAACCCTCTTGTTCTTAACCAGTTCTTGAATCTTAAGTTTATCATAACACTTTTCAAGGTTTTCCTGAAATGCTTCTAGGTAAGGATTGAACTTCTCTTCAAGATCTCCTGGAAGAAACCCTAGTGATCCACCCACTTCAATTGTTGCTCTTGTAACATAAATGTGATTACATTGTTTCTTCATTAAGAAATCTAAAGCAGCTTGGGCACATACTAGAGACTTACCACTTCCAGCTCTACCAGTAACAATAACTATTTGGTTATCTATTATTAACTGTTTAGCAAGCTTCTGTTCTTCGTTGAGGGTAACAGCATATTTGATATCACTTTTACGTTCCCTGTTAGGTTCTTTCATATTTTAGTTTTAATTGGTTACGTCTATTATTAACCTCCTCATACTTATACATGTCATTTTCAACATTAGAATGCTCCTCAAGGGTCAAAAGTATAATATTTTCTTCATCTAAACAAGCTTCTGGATACTTTTCTTTTGGTAAAATGTGATGGAAATATGTACTCATTGCTTCTTTACCAAGATAGGCATCACTTATTTCTGACCTATGTGGTCTTTTCTTCCATATACACAAGAAGAACTGTCTCATTTCCAAGAACTTACTAGGAGATTTGTCCAGTTTTTGTGATAATAAACTGGACTTTTGCAAAGATTTACCATCACTAACCCCTTTTTTAGGGGTTAATGTTGGCTTTAACCTACTTTGAGCTAAAGGTTTTCTTTGTTTATGCTGAAAGCAATATTCTCCATCAGAATTCTTTCCACATGTTTTACACTTCATCTTCTTTAGTAAAGTAATGATTGAAAGGATTAGGTCCTGATGTGTATGGTTGTGTACTACCAGATGTAGGACCATTAATACCTCCAGTTATTGGTAAAGTTCCAAATGGTGTAGGTGTGCAATCACAACTTCCTTTCCATGGAGCATTTATCTTTCCACATCTATGACATTCCCATGATAAAGAAACTTTAGGACATGTGCACATTTGTGGTTGTCCTGTACTACTCCAAGTAAGAGGCATAGTTTTATATCCTCTACAAGTTGTACATATCTGAGGGAAATCAAAATTAGTCATTGTCTTCTACTTTTTCATACGTTAATTCAAATATATCTGGTTTACATGGATAAAATTCTCCTTGTACTCCTTTTATGATATAATCACCTTTAGAAGCATGCATCTGTCCTTCTAAGGTTTGAATGTACAATTCTCCATCTCTAAATTCAACGCCTCTTAAAAAATCATATATTTCTTCTTGATTTCCATTCCATTGAATTGCTTCAATTACAACTGGTTTTTTTCTGTATTTCATAATTTATTTATTTTTTTATGTTTAACATTAATTGGTGTATTTACTATTTTCTCTATAGACCATCCTCTAAGAACTCTATTATTAAATGTTGAAGTTGAAATATTTAATTTTTCACACCATTCAGACATACATAAAGTTTCTTCTAAGTAAGTATATACTTTATTATTAGTTCTATTTCTAGCTTGAATCATTGGTGTAGCCCATCTACAATTACTAGGTTCATAATTTCCATTCACGTCTATTCTATCTATAGTTAAATCTTTTGATTCTCCCATATCTAAATAAAAATTAATAAATGAATCTTTCCATTTATCACATATAATAATTCCTCTTCCTCCATAGTTTTTATAACGAGGATTATTAGAATTATAACATCTGTCTTTCATAGACTGCCATATTGAAAATTCTCTAGACTTCCACATACCATGTGATCCTGTTAGAAGTGAACATTTATTACAACTTCTAGATGCACCACTTCTCAATGATGCACCTAAAACTTGTTTTTCTTTTCCACAATCACATTTTACATTATATAATATGTGACCATTTTTGTTTCTGGTTTCAATTTCAGATATAACTGTTAGTATACCATATTTTTTACCAATCATACATTGTTTATTTGTTTTTCCCATAATTTAAATATTTAAGATTTTACAAATATACAATATTTATTAAACAAAAACTAATTATCCTTACAAAACTGTCCATTTCTCATAACTCCACTACGTTTAGCTATTACATTGTATGCACTCTCTAAACATTCTGTCAAACTCACTCCTTGCAGTTCTGCTTGGATGATGATTGTAACTAGGATGTCACCTAGTGCATCAATTATCTCTTCTTTGTTGTTATCAAAGATAGCATCTGCTAGTTCTTCCACTTCTTCCAATGTTTTATCACATTGTCTACCTGGTGTTCCATTCTCTAGAATACCTTTTTGTTCTGCCCATGCTAATACAAGAGCTTCTAATTCATTGTAACTTTTCATATTATTTTTTCTGTTATTAATATTTGTCTAACTTTTTCTATTAGATCTTTTATAGATCCATCATTAATGATTTCATAATCAAACTCTGCTTTATCAAGACTTGTCTCACTAGGATGTAATCTTACAGGTGTTTTACTTTTCTCAACTGGTCTAACCACTTTAATTGTAAGTCCTTTGACATCCTCTACAGCTTCTAATTCATTAGGAAACCTAACATCTGTAATAATCCAATTGCTTGGGTTGTACTCACTCATCTTTGGTCTCTTGTATTCACACATTAATGCGTTCACCCAAGCGTTAGGATGTAATCCATCACGTATAGCTTCTGTACCAAGCTTCTGAAGAAGTTCTCTTACAGACATTAATGCATTAAACTGTATGTCAGCAAATGGTGGTATTGAGTTAAGTGGTACTTGTTGCACTGTTCCCCATTCATATCCAAGATATGACTTCTTGAATTCTTGATCTTCAAAATCCTCTACAGGAATACCAGTTAACAAGGAAGCTATTTGTTTTAGCTTCCCTGCAAACTTCTTAACTTCAAACACTGGCCCATGATTACTAAGACATACCTCTTGTATAATTTCTCCAACAGTGTCTTTACCACTTCCTATTCTACCTGCTATACCTATTATCATAATGCATCTGGTTCAGGACATACATCTTCTTCCACTTCCACTTCTTCAATAGGAAGATCAGTTTGGTTGATTGCAGCTACAATCTTCTCTTTAAGCTCATCATAGAACTCTGGGTTATCAACTACCAACTGTTTGAATTCTTCTAAGTCATACTTAGTTCCATCTACTGTCATAGTTTTACCATACTTACGTCCTAGCTCAAACTCATTAAGAAGAGTCATCATCTCATCAAGAATGTCAATACCTTTACCATACACAATCTCAAACTCTGATTTTCTATATGGAGGAGACATTTTATTCTTGACAGCTTTCAGCTTAGTAATGTTACCATAGTTTACATCACCATCTTTGGCTAAAGTTCTAGACACTTCTATTCTTACATCACTGTAGAATTTAAGAGCATGACCACCTTGAGTTGTTGTAGGATTACCAAACATAACACCAATCTTCTCTCTATATTGGGATATTACGATAACACATACATTATGCTGTGATAGAGCCCCTTTAAGCTTTGGATAAGCATTACTGTTCAATAAAGCTTTTCTACCGATTGTAGAGTCTCCTACATCACCATCAAGCATCTTCTTAGGAATAAGCGATGAATCTGAATCGATAATTACTAGATCAATCTCTCCAGTGTTAATCATTTCCATAGCAATATTGAAACCCTCCTCACCACAAGATGGTTGAGAAATCAATAGCTTAGTTGTATCAACACCTAGTTTCTTGAAATAGTTCTTGTCAACAGCATGCTCACCATCTATATATAGAACAGTTCCTCCTGCTTTTTGACATTCAGCTGCAGCATGTCCACATATTGTAGATTTACCTGTGCCCTCCCAGCCCATAAGTTCATAGAGTTTCCCCTTTACAAATCCTCCTACACCAAGTGTGATGTGATCAAAACCAATACTCCCTGTACTGATTACATCATAATCACCTCCTGCTTTAGAGTCTAACGCTAATATTGAACCAACCCCATATTTTTTATTAAGGTTGTCAACTGCTTCTTGAAACTTGTTATTAGTTTCTTTTACTACTTTTTTTCCTGCCATTATTTAGTTGTTTTAATTGTTTTTTAGTTATTTTTTAGTTGTTTTAACTGTTTAAAGATAATAAATTTTTGTGTTATTTCCTAACCTTTTGTAGTAAGATAGACCCCATAAATTAGGGTTTATCTATCCACGATTGGTCCCATAAATCTTAGAAATTTGGGACGAAATAGTTATTCTTGGTGAAAAATAGGTATTTCTGATATGTTCTGGTGAAAAGTAGGTTTGACTATTAATAGTCAATAGTCAAAAAAACCCTAAATTTCTTTAGGGCTCTTTCTTCACAATTTAAAAAAAACATAACAGAACAGAACTTTTATTCACTTGTTCTAAGTGATGTATTACCTTTTTCACATTTATCAAAAGGACAATGTCTGCATTCATTACCACAGCATTGTTTCTTTGTTTTTAATAGATACTCCTTAGTGAAATGAATTCTTCCATCCTCTAAGTAATAGTCTCTAAACTCTATGAATTCTTTTTTATCTTCACTCATTTTCTATTCATTTTAGAAGGAACTATTATATATTCCTCATCGAATAACTGATGCACTCTCTTTGGATCTAAACTGAATATATCAATTAGTTCTTCTGGAGATAATGCTGGATATCTTTCTTTGAACTCAAATATAAGAAGTTTAGTTTTTAGAGCTAGTTTTCTTGTATTCCCCATCTTGAGATTGTTTTATAAGTTCTCTTTCATCTTCGAATGCATATCGATACTTAGCATCTTTATATTCCTCCATGATGATTGGATTATGCATTTTTCTGAAGAAGTCTTTGCTGGTGCTCTCTATAGCTAGAATGATGTGACTATCATTATATCCACATACATATCCCTTATACTTAGGATGCACTATCAACATATTCTTATACTGGTTGAATACTTTTTCCATCTTTGTCTAGGTTTAAACTTGCTAATCTATTTTCTAACTCATATTCCACCTTTAGAATGAAGTTGATCTTGTCTTCGAGTTCTTGATCAACAATTCTACCTACAAAAGGCATTAGTTCATAAAGATTTGTATACACCCTAGCTAATCCATATTTAGTTTTTATTTGACTAAATTGAAATCCAGGAATCTTTATAAGATCATTAAATATTTGGTCTACATAAGTTAATACAGAAGGTTCATCAATAGACATTCCATAATGCCCTTCTTCTAAATAAGCTGCATACTTATCATTAAATTCTTTATACGTTCTCATTTGTTTCTTCTTTAGGGGTTAATTTGTTTTCTAATATTTCAAATGCTGCTTCTATAGCAAACAATTCTGCTTCTTTTCTAGTTTTTTTAATATCTGGACTGATATTACCAATTTTATATGAAAAATAATTACTAGGATATATAGATCCTTCATTTAGTGGTCTAAAAATCTCTATTAATATATGATTCTCATCAAATACATCTAATAACATTCTAGGATTGGCATCAATCATAATTGCTAGTTTGTCATCTTCTATACCTGTTTCTCTCATCATGTCTTTGAATTCATCTGGAACATCTGCTGTTTGCAATGATTCAATCATCTTTTCTAAAAACCATGCTCTAATAACAACAGCTGATGCTGTATGTTTTTGTAATAAATCTATTCCTTTCATATTATTGTTCTATTGGTTGTTCATGTAATACTAGAGAGGCTTCTATCCACCATACTCTTTCAAAATCAAACTCAGTTAACGGTTCCTTTTCTTTGCATGCTTTATATTTGATGTCATACATCATAGCAGCCATCTCACAGAATGTAGCAGTCTTTTCTGTTCCATACTCTTCTATCAGTGATTCTAATATTTGTCTATTAAACATGTTCTTTTAGTTTATCAATTATTAATACTTCTTTTTCTTCATCCCAACCTTCCCACACTTCAAACTCATCTTCAAATGTAATACCTATTTTATCTTCCCAGAACTCTACAAGATCTGCGCTCTTCTTAAATATTCTCAATTGAAGACTTATCTCATCTTTGCTTAGTCCTGATTTGATAATCTTAACAGACTTAGGGAATTCACTCTGGAAGGCTTTTGATGTTTTAGAATACTTACCTTGTTTAACAAGTTCAAAGTCTTGCTTGAATCTTTCATTGAGTTGATATACAACAACAACAAACCCATCTTCATAATCATAATCTTCTATTATAGATTTTGTTCTTTCATATTCTCCATCTAAGAACTCCCTAAACTTATCCAAATTATCAGGCTTAAATAACAGATATATAGAATCTTTATAATCATGTTGCATTTTTTCATCTTTAATGTATCCATTTATAAATCCATTTGAGCGTAAAGCATCCTTTGGCACCCGAAGAGTGGGCACCATAAAGATACTAGTTATATTCTTTTTTACTTCCATGTTATCCCTTAATGTTAACTATTCCATTAGATAAATAGTTTTTGTGGCTTATGTTCCACGTTCCTGTTTCTTTACACCATATAAGTGCTTTAACAATATCTTCTACACCAGGATATGTTCTTCCTTTGTGTACAAATCCATCATGAGCATCTCCCATATCATCAATATCTAGTGTATAAATCAATGGCTGATAGTAGTTGGTTGAATCACATACAATAAACTTTAGATATTCCACTGTATATTCATAATATTCACTCTCTGGATCATCTACTAGTTTTAACATTGCATGAAAATACAAATAAGCTTGGATGTATGCTCTTCTGTAAAGATAGTATTCTTCATAGAAATTCTCTACACTCCATGTACATTTTAAATCATATGGCTGTATGACTCTTTCATCATGATCAATGATCACTTTATCAAGCATACTCTTAAGAGGAAGACCATCTAGGTCATATCCTTCTACCTGCATTTGATCTATCACTGTATACCTAGAGCTGTTCACTAGATTAACAATTGGTGCTGTTGTACTATTAGTCTTTAACTGCTCAACAATCTTTTCAGCAATAGATACTTCCATTGTATTGATAACAGTTAGATTCTTAGTTCTAACCATTCGTATTTCATTATAATAGATCTCAGCATCAGATCCAAAGAACTTACCTATCACAGCCTCGTATTTAATCTTAAATCCTGATATAACATAAGCTTCTTGTGATATGTCTGTAAAATCTTTTGTCACTACACCATTTTCATCTGTACAATCTCTTGTTACACGATATAATGCTTCAACAAAGTCTAACATTAATCCTGTTGGTGTAGAAGCACAAGATGACATATAGAACTTTTCATCAAATAAATGAGGTTCCATTAAAATACACTCAACCAACTTACCCATGTTAATAGATGTATTGTCTTTATCTTCTACAGATTCATTTAAATAATATTTTTTATAATATTTTCTTCTATTTTCAGAAAACATTTTTAAAGATGAGGAACTATCCATAACTACTTTCCTATAATCTTCTTCTGTTCTTTTTTTACTTGTTATCATATTTTTAATTTGTGTTATGTTAAATATTTAAACGGTTTACATTTTTCAGGAGAATTATTTAATCTTCTTCTAAGTGTTTCTATAGGTATATTAAAAAGTTTAGCAACCATAGACATAGATTTATATATCTCATTAGTTTCAGTATTAATAACTTTTTTTCCTTTTTTGTATAACGCTTTGTTTTTATTGTTCAATAAACCTTTTGAAATCTTAAGTTTATGCTCATTAGAAAGTTTCTTTCCTAAATTTGCAATTCTATTAGCTTGTCTAGTTTTTGAAGATCTTTTTTTACCTAAATTAGAAATTCTTAATTTCTCTTTAGTTTCTTCAGAAACTTTATGACCAAGCATTTTTTGTCTTCTTTTTTCAATAGATTCTTTTGATTGTTTATGCCCTGCACTTCCTCTACCTCCTGCATCAATATTTACTAGCGGTCCTTTGTTTAAAGTTCTTCTACCTATTGATTCTATTAAAGAAATTTCTATTAATAAAGCTTCTTCGTAAGTTATATCATTATGTAGAATTTCAACTTTATAAGATGTTTTATCTGTAATTGCTTTCCAAAAAGAATTTCTGCAGTTTTTAGAATAAGCTCTTTTTAAAGTTGCACCAACACCAATGTAAAATATTTCATTTTTGTCTAATCTGATGTGTTGATAAACTATTGCCATTACATTAATAAGTCTTGAATAATTATTAATCTAATGTATGCTGATAGGCTAAGTCCTAATGATTCAGCTTTTTTAACTAATTTTTCTTTTACTTCTCCATTTATACGAAGTAAAATAGTTTCTTGATTTTTCATTTGTATATATTTTTGTTATACAAACGTAATACAAATATTTTAATCTACCAAATTTTTTATAACATTTTTTTAAACATTACTGCTCTGTATTGAGCTTCTGTTTTTGTTCCTTTTATCATAATTATTTGTATATTAATATTGCTGATTGTAATGCTCGTTCACCTCTTATAGCATTGATAGATGTCATAACTAATGATACAACAGTCTTCAATTCTTTATTCTCTATCATCAATTGAAGATCTCTCTGGATGATATATACATTCTCACTCTCCCAATATCTTGTTTTCATCTTCTTTGATTTTTAAAATTTGATTAGTTAAATATTCTAATGAATAAGCATAAGCTTCTTCTGATTCATATGCAAACTCTATACCTATCTTTTCAAATAGATATACAATAGCATGAAAAGCTTCATGAGCTACAATGCCTGGGTTATCTATATCATCTTTAAACCTTATAAGAATACATCCAGTCTTAAGTTTAAATGTAGTGGCTATAGCTTTTTGATTAGTCATTCTTTTATCAAACTTCTTCTTAGATATGTTCTCTTTGATTTCTTCGTACAGATCATCATCTGATTGTCCTATAGACACAACTACATCATGTCCATATACATCTATTGGTATCACTTTAAATATGTTCATAGTGTTTGTTTAAATGCTTCTATAATTTGTGGATACAAAGCTCGTATCTCCCTTGGTACTCTACTGAAGAACCATCTCACCTCTAGTTCATATTGCTCACCCTTGTCATCTAATCCTTGTGGATGTATTAACCAGAAATAATGATATTTACCATTGTTCTCTACGTGTCCTTCATGCCACACTTCATTAAAAGCAGGTTCTTTGTTTATTGTTATTGCGTTAGTCATCTATTGTAATGTTATTAGTTATACGATGTTCTATTTCCTTCTTCATTATTTCTTCCATCCATGGAGCTATTTTACCTCCCATATCTTTAATGATATTATTGATATGATCATTTGACATATCTGCTACTGATTTATATGATAGAGGACTTCTACCATCTTTACCTCTATTGCCCCAATGTGCAGCACTTCTATTCATCTGATGATCATCTGATAGATATATAGTGGAACGTGCATCAACTAATGAAAGATCTTTACCTCCATAGCGTTGATAATCTGTACCACCATCTACCATTGTTTCATTCCAACAATTACATGTTTTGTAATCATGTCTGTTATATGATGTAAGCACTTCTCCACATTCTCTACATTGTACTCTATTGAGTATTATCTGTTTCTCCATAATGATTATCTATCACATTCAACAAATGATTCTGGGTACTCTTTTAATGCTTTAAGATATTCTTCTATCCAAGGAACAAAATTATGATACATTCCCCAACCATTTGGGCTATTGAATGTTTCATAATGTTTTGGTCTAGCTTTCATATCTGATAAACCTTTTTCTATAATAGGAATTATCTCATAAGCTTGTACAGGATTAGCCTCTTCAAACTTATATTGAGCATCATAATCATTTTCAGGAATATCATACCCTGGTTTCAATTGATAAGGTCTCCATAGTGCTTCATACAATCCAGCAGCGTCAGCCATCTTTCCTAGATTATGTGTAATGTTTGCATTATACAAAGATTCTCTTTGTGGTTCTAATGTTTTACCTTCGTCATAAGTGACATGGTAATTTCTATATAATGTTACGTCTAAACTCATTTGTTTTGTTTATTACAGGTTTTACATTTTAGTGTCTCTGGATCAAAGTTTCTCTCTGTCTTACACTTGTCACAATATTGATATAATGTTATCATTTCTTTTTAACTTGTTTCTCTTTTAATGTTTTCTTATCATGGCATGTTGTACACAAAATCTGTAGATTATCTTGTTCACAGAACAATCTTTCTACAAATCCTGGTAAATCATCTGCACAATTAAGACTCCCAGCAGGTAACACGTGATCAACATTAACTTGTTTCTCAGGATACCACTTCTTACACTTCTTACACTGATATTCATACTTCTGGCGTTTACTAACACCTTTATAATCTCTACGTGCATTTAATTTACATACTGATATAGGCTTCCACCATCTACTCTTTTGTCTCAAAGCACTTCTTATGAAGCTCCAGAAGGCTGCCTCACTCATTGTACCACTGCATCTTGTCTTTGGGACTAACACTCTCTTCGCCATATTATTATAATTAAGTTATGTCGCAAATATAGGATAAATTTGCGACACAACTGTAATTAATTTTACTACTTAATCGTGTTCACACGATTGGTAATCTTAGCTTTCATTTCACTAAGATTCAATACAATAGCATTGATCTCTGCTGCTGATATAGAAGGCATGTTGAACTCATGTTTCTTAGCTTCAGTTGCAAATCCTTCTTTCGCTTTTTCAGCTAAGCTTTCCAATTCACGAATAGCATATTGCTCATCCAATTGTAAGAAATCAAAGCTTCTATCATTCATGATTTGATCTGCTTCAGCAACAGTGGTTAACATGAATGGAAGATATTCCCAACATCTACCTTTCTCTGTACCAATACCAACCACTTTCATAGGATTATGAAGAGTCATAACTGTAGTATCACCACAAAGAACATAAGGAGCTGTGTATCCTGCAAAGTGAAGACCTGCTGTAGCACAATCTTGTGTACTCCAGTTACATTCTTCTTTAGGCATGCTTACAACTTGTCCTACACGAATGTCAAATGTTTGAGTCCAGTTATCAGTGAATCTATTCTCTTCTCTATTAGGAAGATCTAGATAGATTTCTGTAAGTGTACCAATTCTTTGTCCATGGTCTATAGGCCATTCTTCATCATAAGTATATTCTTCCACCTCACCTGTTCCATCACATCTTTCACACTCTACCCATTCTCCATCTTCCCAAGATTCTTCATCTTCCCATCCACCATCACCTAAACAATCAGGACATGTTGTAGATGTATGAGTTTCTGTTTTAGTTAGGTTGTCTTTATGTACAAGTTTGTATTCTCCTTCTTCTAAGAAGATTGTATAATCATCTGGGTTCTTCTTCCACACAGCTTTCACTTTGTTGTAAGCATTACTTACAAAGTATACAAGCTCTGGAGAACCATGGAGTGTTACAACATTTCTAAGAGCTACAAAGAATCCTTGTTTAGTGATTTTGAAACTATTATCTGTTAAGAATCTGTATAGTTCATTAGCAACCTCAGCTCTTGGATTAAGACAACACCACATAAAGAAGTTTTTATGGGCCATGTAATCATCATCATTGTTAAGAGCTTCTTGAATGTCTCCAAATCCTGTATAATAACTCACTCTATCAACTATCTCAATGAATTTCTCCACAAGCAATTGAGGCATACTTCTAGATGTTCCTGTTAGATAAACAGAATTACCTTCTACAATGAAATCAGGAAGACTAGCAAGTGATTCTATTCCTTTCTGTAGAGCTTTGATTCTAGCTGCTTCAGCTTTTGCTTTCTCTACATCAGCTGCAACATCTCTAGAACCTATGATAGCATGTATTTCATATGCATCTTTAGCTTCTATAACAGCATAGTAATCTTCTTCTGTTGCTCCAGGCTTACTTAATACACTTCCATCAACAAGGACCACTGTAAGTGTGTCATTAGCTATTTGAACTCTAAGATAGGGAGTCACCTTTGGTGTTTCCTCTTCCTGCATTAATTGTTCTAACTTCTCAGCTACCACTTTAGTAATTGCAGATTCTGCTGTTTGCTTGAACCAGTCAAGACTTAAAAATTTGTTTTCCATTTTATTTATTTATTTAATTGTTACTTGTTAAAGAGAGGGACACGAATGTCCCTCTGTTAAATTATACTAATTCTTCTAAACTAGCTTCTGTTAATACTTCATCATTTATTCTAATTTTATAATGCTCAAGATTCACTCTATGTTTGTGATATTTGAACAAGTCAGTCATCAAGTTGCACAATGGATCTTCTGCATTATAATAACCCATTCTTGAACACAAAGGATTCAAGAAATACAATTTATCAAGCAAAGCTTTCATCTCTAGATACTCTGTGTATATTAATGGATCAAACAGATTGTGTTGTTCTGCTACAGATAACATTGATTTAACTAATGCTGGATCACTTGTTACATAATTCAAACGCTTATATTGAACTAGCTTCTCTAGTTTATCACCTAAATCTTTAGAAGTGTAAGCAATCATTTTTGCTTTATCAAATACATATCTATTTTTCTCAATTAGTTCATATACTAGCACTGATGTAATCATTCTTTTGAATGGTGCATTCTTTCCTTCCATAAATTTATCATATGATATTAAATTGTGTATCTCTAGTTGATTAACTATCTTTAGTTCTCTGTCTGAAAATGTAACCACTTCCATCACTTGCTTTTGCATCATTGCATAAAGAGCATCGAGTTTCAATGAATCTTCATGTTTAGCATACACAATCACTTCTTTACGTTTATGTAACTCTTCCAGTTTATACAATTGAGAATCAAACTTACAGTTTCTACCATTGCTATATCTAGCTAATGGAACACCTTTCTTACATACAATCTCTCCTTGAATCTTAAGTCTTTTACCACTAGCTACACCAGCTGTACTAACCTTCACTTTCTTTCTACTATCAATAAATGATTGTGTTACATAAATTGAATCTAGATCAATGAAGTTTGCTTCAATAAGAGATAGAACATATTGATATTCCTTAATCACTTGTCTCCACTCATGTCTTTTATACTGATGCAATTGTAATCTGTGGTAGTAGGTATCTGAATCATAGTTGCTAGGTTTACCTAGCTTCATAGGTTTATTTCGTTTAACAAAACATTGTTGAACATCTGTTCTGCATATAGATTTCATATAGTCTTTCTTCAATTGAGAAATTCTATCTTCATATAAATACACATTAACCTTACCATTACATATGTTCTCTATGTTATATCCCCAAACATAATGCTTAGTGGCATCCTTCATCTTCTTATCCTTCAATGTGAATTTAAGGACATATGCACTATCTATCATGTGTGACTTAGTTCTACCATATACAGAAGGGAAATCTAGTAGAGTTACACCTTTTAGTTCTGGGACAGCTGCTTTAATAGTGGCATATTTAATCAAAGGACTAATACTAAGTGTTCTATTATTTACCATTTCAACAAAATGTCCACTCTTTTCCAAGTAATTAATCATAGATTTGATATCATCACTCTTGATTACAGTTTCATTATACTTACCAATAAAATAATCTGCTACCTCTGCAAGTTTCTTCTTGATGATGTCTTTAGCTTCCTGTGTATATCTTAATGATTCTCTGTTTGGTGTAGGGAATAACCCATCACTTAGTGAAAATCTAAGAGCTATAGGAAACTCAAGTCTGTCTATTCCAAGTTTTTCAAAGTCAAGTGGATAATATACATTGTCCAAACAGATGTGTAACTTGTTATCTGTATTCATTTCAGAGAATTGAAAGTGTGTGTGTCTACTAATAACAAAATCATTAGTGATGCTTGAATCTTCTGGTACATCAAAATACACACTCTCGAAATAACACAATTGTTCTTTAATCTTTCTTTGGAAGTTATACTTATCACCATACTTAACAGGAATAATAATCTTTACACCATTAGCTTCTGTTGTTTCTGTTTCATATAAAAGATCAATAGTGTTAGTATCTTCTCCTTCATACATCATATACTTACGTTCCATACCATCTTTTCTACATACAAAATAGAAACTACTAGAATATGCTAGAGGGGCCTTGAAACCAAGACCCATCATACCTAATTCTGTAGCACTATTTCTCTTAGTAGACTTACCATACTTACTAATGATGTTACGTACATCATCAGCATCTAGGCCTATACCAAAATCTTCTACACAAAACTCATAATTGTTATATGATGCAGCTTTTAGTGAAACTATAATTGGTGTGTCTACACCAGCTCTTCTATGACTATCTAGAGCATTACTTGCGCATTCTCTAATAGCTGAGCCTATATCATCAGAATATAAATTCTTACTTAACATCTGCATCAATATCTGTGCAGAATCTAAGTCTAAAGACATACCAATACTTTCTTGTGTTTGTCCTTCTGTTAGGACGTGTGCTTCTGTCTGTTTTTCTAATATCATGTTATATAAATTTAATTTGTTCTAAAATTTGTCTTGATTCTATATATCTATTTAAGTCTTCTGGTTCTGTAAATAAACTTTCTGGGTTTTCTATTTTCATCACTCTCCATTTCCAATCCATTATATATGATTTTGCTATCCAGCTTTTATCAAACTCTTCTGAATTAGCTTTATCATGATCTCTATATGCTGCATCAGCTTTTACTCTGTTATACTGATCTAAAGATGACGCAGGCCAATGTGTTTCATAAAATTGTAATGTATTAGTACCTTCTCCACAATACCAACCAAGTGTAAATCCACTTGAATAACTAATAGCTATAAAGTCTCCTATTTGGAGATCACCTCCATAATTTACTGTTCTCATATTGTTTCTCTTTTTACTAACCAGATTTGTTTGAAGTTTAAATCAAACTTCTCAATAGGACTATCCTGTTCAGGAGCTTCTATTTTATATTTTTTAATATCATATGTATAAGGAACACTCCGTTGTAATATATGATCAAATTTAGAAGCACTTCTTTGTGTAATATCTACATTAACTTTACATTTTACATTTATGTATCTATCTACAAGTGGTTGCCATTGATAGACTGTTTTACTTCTTCTAGGAACTTCCACCAATTTTAAATACTTAGGCTGTTGCGTAAGTGTTAAGATTTCATCTCCTATTTCAAGCTCTTCTATGTTTATTAATTGATTTTCCATAATCTATAATGAGTTAAGTAATTCTTCTTTTGTTTTAAATATTTCTCTTTCGTAAAATGTAGGACTGTTCCCATTATACCCTTCAATGGTATATCTGTCTTGATAAGTCATAATTTTCATTATTTTACCTGGATCAACTTCATAAATAACACATTCTTTTGGTCTATTACCAATCATTATCCATACTGTATCTCCTGGATCATATTTTGTTTCTATTTTCATATTGTTAAATTAAAAGGGCACATCTATTGGCACCCATTGTACACTAAATCCATTGTTTTCTTCTAATAGCACATCCACTTTACTGAACACACCTTCTGTATCCCATTCAGAATGTTTATATGCAGCACTGGCTGGATGACTAAGCTCAAACACATGAGTAAATATCCCTGTGTATTTTTTATATCTAGCTGCATCCTTACCAAGAAACACAATTGGCACTCCTAAGTGATTTATTATTTCCTCAAACAGATATTTAACAAGTGGTTCCCATGCATCTAGATGACTTCCTGCTTTGTTAATCTCTGTTGTTAGAGCTGCATTGAACATAAGAACACCCTGATGAGCCAAATGACTAACATCTGGATCTTTAATAATATCAAAGTTCAATCCATTATAATATTCTCTCTCTATGCCCATATAGAAATGTTCTAATGTAGGCTGTAATTGTTCTGTAATAGAACATCCCATTAATACATTTGTTAACTCTAAAGCTCTTTATCCTTAGATTCTGCATCTTTTTTTTTTAGATTATACATGCAGTTCAGACTATATCATCAATTTCTACTCAATCAGAGGAAATTGTCCTGCGCTCGTGGTGTTTTACCATCTTCAGCATTACCTGTTAAGACTCCTTACACTAGTCGTTGAACCTTCTAATTATTTCTAACTAGCTTGGCTGCTGATTGTCTATCTCTAGATTTTCCAGCAATTCACAGGATTTATCATGGACTATTAAATAATTATAAGCTGCTAGTAAAATTTCTTTATTGTCTTTAAGGAATCCTAATCCTCTGTTACAGCTATTACATAATAAACCTCTAACCTTGTTTGTTGAATGATCGTGATCTATGCATAAAGTTGTAGCTCTCATTTTTTCTGTATCAGATATTTTTAATGATTTTTTACATATAGCACAACTTTTATTTTGATTTTCAAACATTTTCATAAATGTTTTTTTATCTAAACCATAACTTTTTATTCTAGAAAGTCTAGATTTAGATTTATTACATTTTTTACAAGAGTAATTATTACCTGCACAACTAAACGTAGAAACACAATTATTAAAGTTAGATAAAGGAAGTTCTAATTTGCAAGTTGGACATATAAAATTACCATTACTAATAGCAATTTTTCTCTTATCTCTAAATAATTCCACTTCAGATTTTTCTCCCTTACTTACTCTAATATTTCTAGTTATTGATGCTTTTCTACAAGAAATACATGTAGTATAACATTTGTTTTTTATTTTTCCTAAAAACAATTTATTTTCTTTTTCTACTTTACAACGTGTACATTTTTTCATATACAAATATAATCATTTTAACTGGTTAATCCATCTGCAACAGGCGCATCATTCTTAAGTGTGTGATATGGACATAAGCCTACCATCACAACCTTTAGTTCATCTAATGGTGTCTCTAAGAAACATCTCCAAACATGCATAGAGAGAGGAGCAACTCGCTTGCCCCTCTTACTCTCTGCTTTTAGGAATGCATATATCTTATCACACTGCTCACTCTCTATAAATGGACGCATTTTAGCATGCCATGATGGGTGAAACTGATGTTTAAAATTGCTCCAATTCATCTTCTTCTATTAATTGTCTAATTGATTCTTTACATAGTTCTATTTCATGTGTAGGAGAACCTCCTTCTTCTATTTCATCTTGACACAAAGAAACAAAGTCCCATATTTCATCAAACTTATTTGGGTGCTCATTCTTTAATGATCTAGCCCATTGTACTAGCTCTTCCATTACGCTACAAATAATTCTAATTGGTTACCAGCTGGTATAACTAATTCTTGTTTAGATGTAATAATATCTGCTGCTCCTGTAAAGAAACTATGAGCATCAATATGATTGTTCATCCATAAGCTTGGGTGCACTTGTTTCATACTAAATGTTGTAAACTGATAAAGCTCCCATAATGAATTGCTAGCATTGTAATCATGAGTTGGTTTATCCAATTCTCTCTTAATGATGTTCAATTGTGTTGATTCAATGAATTGCTCTTCAATGTACATTCTACCAATCAATTCAGCTTGTGCTCTTTTATCAAGATCAATAGATTTCATAGCTTCTCTCTCCACTTGCATCTTTATAAATGCTTCTCCTGCTCTCTTGATATATTCTACAATAGCTTGTGGTGTGAATGTTTGTATTTCTCCTTGGTGTTTCTTTTTGAATGCACCATAATCACCACTAACACATCCATTCTCACAAATGAATATTCTTGTACCAATAGCAAACTTCAGTGATAGAGATTTATCATAGCTATTCTGCCATCCTATTTGTAATTGCATTTCACTATCTGCCACATTTTTAATTGTGAACTTACCATTAGCAACCCTACCCTCTTTTGCAGAGGTGTATAGTTCTTGGTCTAGAACAAATCCTGATTGATGTATACTCTCAAGTGTGAGGTCCATCAGTTGTTCATGTGAAACTGGTTTGTAAGTTTTAGTCTGTTGAGGGATTGGTGCTGCTAGCAACATTCCTCTTGCTGTGTTGTAATTTTCCATGTTATTTTATCCTAATGTTAATGATACGTTCCTATGAAAGAACCTTGTTAATATTCCTTCTAAATTCTCTATTCCTATACATTCCACTGTTCCTAATGTTTCACCATCTTCTGTAGTGGATAACCATTCAATATTCTCTTTAATCTCTTCTTCGAGTATTTCTAACTCGTCATCTGTTACTCTCATAATGTTTGTTTATAAATTTCTAATAGTTCTTTTCTGTTTCTATACTTATACTTATTATACTCTTTGCCTTCTGATTCAATACACCACTCTGCAAATCCAATAGCAAATTCATCTGCTATTTCTACCATTTTATCTACTGATTCAGAAACTTCTTCTGCCTCTACTATAGGTTCAGTAGTCCAAATGTACTCATTATATAATTTTTCTTTTAGTGTCATAATTTAATATTCTAAAATTCCTGAATCTCTAATTGCTTCATAAAGCTCTTTCTTCTGTGGAGGGAATAACACTGTAGCATCAATCAGAGCTTCTAAATATCTCTTTCTGGATGATATATCTAATATGTTATTCACCTTAAGTGCACTATCTATTCTATTTGATAGTTCCATTATCACTGTAGCTCCTCTTTTGAAATGTTCTGCATCTTCCTCATCTCTCACTTCAATAAGTTTACCTACATAGCCTTCAATGTGTGGAATAGTTTGTTTAAGAGACTGTTTAGCTCTATGTGTAAACAAATTATTCTCATTCATTGTTTCAAATCTCTCTAATAATGCAACAGAGAGGGATAAGCTCTCTATCACTATATCATTTAGTTCATCTGATGTTAATTTGCTCATAATATTTGATATTGTTTAGCAAAATAATCTACAACTTCTGGTATATGTTTTTTGTAATAAGGTTGATTATCCATACAAAATTCTTTAAGTTGTTGTTTATTAGTTATAGTCTTAAAATGGCTTTCACCACTTACTGCAATACTTACTAAATCATCTAATTCGTTTATAAAATCTTTTACTAACCAACCTTCCCAAATGTGTTTTTCTAAATTCATATTATTTCTCTTTGTGTTAAATATCTCTCAATTGTCTTTAATCCATGTGTTCTGGCAAGGTCTGCCCAATCTTTTATTCCTTCTTCTAGATAAATCTTTGGTACATTACAATACTCAAACCCAAACTTTTCTGTTATGAGTTGAGAATTCTTTACACCAGCTTCATCACTGTCAAAGGATAAGATTTGTGTGTCAGAGTTTTCTTTGATGTATTCTACATTCTCTTCAGAGAAACATCCTAAGCCTTCATTCTGTACAGCACAACAACATGGCACAACCTTCTTCATCACCATATAATCCTTCTTACTCTTATTGATGAATGCAACATCACAATCTTTTATATCTTGTAATCCATCCATCATTGTAATAGGAACATTGTTAGGCATCCATTTATTCTTCTTATCTGCAAATGGTCTGTAGATTTTCCAATAGCCCTCATATAGATAACCAAATCTAAGCTCAGTGTCCTTTAGAGGGAACTTCTGTTTGTTTAGATAGAGAGTGTCTATTGAATACACATTGTTAGCTCTAAGATCATCTATGTCCTGATAATATTCATTCCAATATGCTAGCTCTTCGTGTGTGAACTTTCTTGACTTCACTTGAATAAAGAATTCACGTTTGCTTAATAATGGTGGTTGCGTATATTCAGAAACAATTCTCTCATAGTTTTTTGTAGAAGAAGAATTAACAATACCAAGATCAAAATCTCTATCAATCATAAACAATGCTTCACTTAATGATGATAGATTGAATAGCATTACCACAAAATTAAAACATCCACCTCTTCTAGTAGAATCTGAAAAATCATGAAATGTTAATGCTTTTCCTTTATATCCTATAATGAATGAAGGATTCTTCTCGTTTCTAAATGGTGAATAAGTAACAACATTTATCTTCCAGTTATCGTGAGGCATATACATTCTGTATATATCATATTCAGATATCCTGCTCAGTATATTCTCACATGTTAGTTTTACTCTTCTTGTTCCTTTTATCATAGCTCTAAATGTAAATTATTGCTATTAGTACCAATTATTGGTACTTTTCGCAAACTATTACTAATAAAAAACCCTCTCCAAATTAATGAAGAGGGCTCTTACTAACAATAAATCAATTAATAATCATCTCCATCTTCAGATATAAACGCATCAGAAGCAACTAAGTTATCATCTGTGTTATAATCTTGTAAATCTTTCAGGATGTAATAGTCTTTACAACCATATTCTCCAACAACATTCACTACGAATTTCTCATGTGCTTTCAATTCTTTTGGTTTCTTATTCTTAAGATTATCTATTGTTTTTCTGTTTCCATAATCAACAAGTCTAAATTGTTTAAGACCACCTCCATAAAGAAAAGCTTTGTTGTAGATTCCTTGATACTCTTTAGACTCACCATCACGTTCTTTAACTATGACAGTAGCTAATGCACCCACTGGACCACACCATTCACCATTGATTTCATCTTTAAGTTGTTTCACATTACCTTTCATCAACTTCTTCCATTCTATTTCTAATGTTGTAGTTGCTTTACGATAATCTAATTCACACAACCATGTGCGTAAGAAGTTATAAAAATCTTCTTCACCTACATATGCAATTCTATAATCTCTATCTTTCTTAAACCAATCAGCTAGATCATTCTCATCAGCTGCCCAAGAACACATACCAACATTATTGACATATTGATTCTTAGTACCATCTTTATTCTCACGTTCTTTATCTTCTAAGAAGAAGCTCACTTTGAACTTATCTTTATTTTTAAGTTCTTCTAACCATATATCAACACGAAGATAGTTATTACCATCTTTGGTCTCACCTAAGTACTCAGCAGCTTTGCTGTCTTCTTTAAGTTCCATACCAAGTATGTCTTTAAACTCTTCGATTGTTGGATTAATAGCTACTACGTTTGCTTCAAACAAACCAACTTTTTTTCCGAAATCTCCACTTCCTGTGTTTTCTCTTTTACTTCCGCCAATTCCTGCCATAATTTTGATTTTTAATTTATTTATTTAGTTATGCATTATAATAATTAGTTAAACTGTCTGCTACTAATTGCAGATTGTTTGGTATTTTAAGCTCTTGGAACATTCCATCAGGGCTTTTAGCTGGTATCTTTCTATAACGATTAGTTATTAGTTGATAGTTAACTGTTCCATCTTTGTTCTCTTCTACACTAGTGTATAGACAAACAGTCAACAGTCCTTCAAGTAAGACTTGATTGTCAATTAATTTACCTGCTGTTTTGATTTTATATCCTATGATATCTTGTCCATCCATTATTTCTTCTGGATGTGTTAGATAGAACACAGTGATATCATTTCTTAACTGTCTAGCAGTTCTAAATAGATCTACCATGTCTTTAGCCATAACACTAAATTTGGTAAATCCTGTCTCTGTAGCTTTACTCACCATATTGAATCCCATAATATAATTAGAGTCTTCAATGATGATGTTCTTAACATGTGGAGCTTTTTCAGAAATAGTCTTTAATAAACGAGTGATCTCGTTAGCATCATCTACTTCCTTGTAATTCTTCTTTTCTAGATTGTAAAGTTTCTCACTCCCTTTGAATGGAAGTTCTTTCTTTGCAACATTGATAATGTACGTTTCTTCTGGATTTAAATGCTTTATTGCTGTACTTTTTCCTGTACCAGTTGCACCTACAATCCCTACTAATTTACTTGCCATTGATTTTAATTTATTTAGTTATTTAATTTTCATTATATAAAGATAAGAATAATTTTTTTAATTATATCTTTTTATTCCAAGGTATTTTACCAAATCTAGGATTTTTGTCTCCTTTTTTAGCTTCTGATATTCTTTGTTTATGTTCTTCAGATTTTTTAACACCTTTATTGGCTTGAGACATTTTTAATTTTGTTTCATCTGATAATTTTCTATCTTGTTTTGCTAAAGATAGCTTTAATCTGTGCTCTGGAGATAATTTCTTACCAGTTAAGGCTTTTTTGGTTTTCTCAATTGCTTCTACACTATTTCCAGCTTTATTTAATGGATGTGTAGGTTTCATATTGTAGCCTTTATTATAGTTAAATGCATCTAACATATTACACCAATAATGCTCTTGTGAATATAAATATTCTTCATCACATTCTTCAAGAATTTCAAAATCAAATGATTTTTCACCATACTTATTAAAAGCACGTTGAAGATGTTCATTTATATGAATATTGTTTCTTAAAGTATATTTATGTTTGGAAATTCTATTTAAAAAATTAATAGTTTTTCCTACATAAAGTTTATTATTTACTTTATTGGTGATTGTGTAGATGCATGAAGTCATAAGTAAAATATTTTATCTTTGTCAAACAGATCTAAGGCTCTTGAAAGCCATGTTAATTCGATAGGTTCTGTTGTACTAACAATACAAATATACGCTTTTTTTTCTAAATTATCATAATCCATTGCCATACATCTAAATATTTTTTGTGTAAGATTTTCAGGATTTGAATCAAAAGAATTTATTATAACTCTATTTAACTTTGAAAATGTCACTCCTGTATTACCAATCTTTACAACAGCTAAATGTTTTCCTTCTCCTTCAGCAAAGTCTTCAAAAATACTTTTTTCTTTAGACTTATTATGATAGGATGGAATACCAAGATTATCTGCAACAGCAGTGGTACCGCAGAATACTAAGACCCTCTCATTTTTATGTGCAGCCAAAAGTGCCTTTGTAGCTATAGATTTGGCTAGGGATGATTGAATCAAACGCATTCTAGCTAGACGTAAAAACATTGTATCTGTACCACTATTCTGTAGTTTGTTAATCACCCAGGATATGCCATCATAATGCTTCTTCTCAGTCTTGAGCTTACCCTTGTAATCATTGTACACAGTGTTATCTAAAGGCACTCTTATTACATGTATTTCATAATCTACAATAACACCTTCTTCAATTGCTTTTTCAATTGGATATGTAGCTATTACATGTATGTCAAGTTCTTCTTCTAATGTTCGTTCTGTATCACTGGCTAATGTACCAGTGAGACCAAGAATCTGTTTGTTGTTATCAAACAAATCCTTACACACTTCTATCTGAGCTTCACTCAGTAGATGTATCTCATCTATAATAACAAGATCATACTTCTTATCACTATATTTCTTTAGTGATAGGTGAGTTGTATATGTTACATTAGCATCGAGATATCCTCTATCAGCAAAATCAGCTTGCCAAGAGTCTTTAATCTTATTATCTGGATAAGCAATAAGCACGCTCTTAAGTTTTGGTTTAAAATGTTCTAGTATATTAATACTAGTTCTTATCTTACCAAACCTAGGACATAAGTTTAATATGCCATGCTTCTTTTTTAACCATACATCAGCAAATTCTCTTTGCCTTTTATCACGTATTGTCATTCTCTTAGGAAATATGATTTATTTGTTACGCTCTGATAGTCATCATCAGTGATGTCTTTTTTTCTAGGCAATTCCTTGAATAGGCCCAATTCACCCAAGAATGCAAGTCCTATTCTTAAATCGTCTGCACCATAGCTATTTTTAATAAGTCTAACACTTCTAAAATACTTAGCACCATATTCATCTTTTAGTTTATCTAAGTCATAACCACTAGGGTCTGCCACTTTGTATCTCATAGGATCAAATAATGCCATAACAACATCAGCATCATTCTGTGTTGCTGAGCTGTCTGCAAAATCCTCTAGTTGAGGTTCTACATCACCATTCTTTATTCTAGAAGGATTAGAAATGTCACGATTGAACTGACTAACCACCACTGGTGAATATCCATAGAAATCTCTAGCATATCTAAGTTCATCAGACATCTTATCAATAGCTTGTTTCTTTGTAGGTTGATCTTTAGTTAGCTTAAGCAAACCAATGTGATCTATTACCACCATAGTGATTTGACTTGGGTCATTAGGAATATATATTTTATTCCATTTATCCAATTGTTCTATTGTACCATTCTCTAGCGCATAATCTTTTAGCTCTTTTGCTATACCTACAGGATTTTCTGGTCCATCAATGATAGTAACAATTTCACACAGCTTATCTACATAATCTTTGTAATGTAAGAACAGATCATGTTCATCTTTAGTCAGCTTCTCAGTCCAACCAAGAAGCTTACCTACAGGAATAATGATTCCCTGGTCTAGAAATATTTTACGAGATACCCATTTGGCAATCTTATAAGTTCTACTTCTCTCCATGGACCTATACCACACCTTCACTTTGATACCTGAAGCAATTCCTTCTTTAGACATAGCCCAATCAACAGGATTAAGAACAAATGCATCATCAATGAAAGATGTTTTACCACTACCAGTTAGACCACCTACAAGATAATACATACTCTTACGAATACCTACATATCTAGTCAAGCGATCAAATCCCATAGGGATTCCTTTGTTGAGATCATTCATCCCTTTCTCAACTTCTGCATTTAATAGTTCAAAACTCATGTTTTATGTTTTTAGATGGATATCTACTTATTCTTGACCTAGGATTTTCTTTCATTGCATGCTTTAATGAATCATACTCAGTAAAAACTCCTTCTGGCTTATATCCACATTCATTTTCATAAATGTAAATATCTGGAGCATCTTTTAATTCTAATTCATTATATAGCTCAACTGTTCTATCATCAAATGTAACTACTCTTTGTTTCATAATAGCTCTATTTCTTGTTTAACTTCTAACCAAAATGGTTTCATCACTTGATAACAGTGTTCTAATATCTCATCAACTGCTATTAATGCACAATTCTTAGCTCTTTGTAAACAATCTTCTTGTCCAAGTTTCCATTGAACATTAGGATAGAACTTCTGAATTAATTCTTTAGCCTTTTCTTTTGGTGTCATTAGATATCTGTACCTCCTGTTGGTTTTAGTTTAGCTTCAGTGATTGTTCCACCATCTTTAATTAGTTCAATGAAAGGCTCAAATGCTCTTTGATTCAGATATACAGAGGATCCTTGCATAAACTTAAGTCTATTGGCATTCTCTGTAATGGATGTTTCTTTCTTTTGATTCACCTCGAAGTTGAGAGCAGCTATAAGTTGTTCAGCTGTATATTCTCCTTCTAAGAGTATTTTATCAAATTTCAATCTACAATCATCTTTATGTAATCTAAGTGCTCTAGTGCCCTTGAATGTCTTACCCTTGTGTTCAAATGAATCTGTACCTGGGTAAGTCTTCCACCACTCTTCAAAATCTGTTGTGGCAGGTCTTCTTCTTACAATCTTAGTGTTCATCTTAGTGTCCATAAACACTAACAAATCTCTACCTAGCACTGTGAGTTTCTCATCATCTTTTGTTATCAATGCCTTTCTTATTAAAGACTGATAGACAGAAGCAATCTTCATACTCCCCTCACATAGAGGAGAGACATCATACTGTTCGTCTATCAGCTTCAGTAGAAATATAACATCAAGGTTGTGACCTCTTTTGATGAGCTCCTCGTATTGTTGAGGGCTTATTGTCAATTTCATGTTTTACTATTTTAATTTTTGCAGGTTTTCTTTTCTTATTCTCCTGTTCATCTTCCCATTTATGCCATGCTGCTTCAATCTCTTTTTGTCTCTCAACAGCATAGATTTCATCATTGGTGTATTCCCAATCTTGTAACAGCCAGTCCATAATTATTTAGCTTTTCTAGGTCTCCCAATTTGCTTCTTAGCACCTGTTGTAGTTTTGATAACGTTAGCCTTAGGAGTTCTCTTTGTGTATTTTCTCTTTGGCTTAACTTCTAGCTCTACTACATCATCACTTTTGATTGGGTAATCATCATCGTTCTCCATTTTAATTGTAACTGTTAAGTCTCTAGATGATCTAAATAAACCTAATATCACTGCTGTAGCAACAGCAACAATTCCTGTAATAATAATAACTGAATTTGTTTCCATGTTTTCTTTCTTTAATTGTTAATGATTTTTAATCCAAACTGTAGGTCAAACCATCCGAAGGTTGACTCAGCTTTACTTTTGTTAAACTTAAATATTTTTTTTAGTAATGGAATAGCATAACGCTTGAATTCCTCATGTTGTTCTTCTGTCATGGTATTATTACTATACCACAATTCATCTTCTTTAATATCATCAACAGTCTTACCAACCATTTTTAATTGGTATTCTATTAGATGATCCGTAATGTTTGTACGGTTTACTTTTGCTTTCATTCAAATAAATTTAATTGGTTAGGTATGTACACTGTTTTGATTCTTCTGCCTTCATTGTTAATCTTGGTGACTAGTCTGTTTGCTTTCTCTATGTAATAATCATAGTTTACATTATCAGTTTTACTGCGTTTTGGTAAGTAATTACAAACTTTACATACCCATTCGCCTGCTTCTATCTGACTGATTGCAGCAGCTCTAGTTTGACATTCAGGATTCTTCACCTTAAATATCTTATCACCATCGTTTGATACATAGTAACGTATCAACTTGTTGTACACAGTAGTTTCTCCTGTAGTTCTATTCGTTCCTTCATAATGAAAACTTCTAGTTGCTTTCTGTCTTAAACAAAAATCATATAGATTAGTATGATGTATAATCGTAGTATCCACAGGAGTGCCATAAACAAAATAACGCTCAAGAGCAATGGGAACAATTCTAGCTGACTTGTTCTTGTGCAATTCAAAATCAGTAAGGAAATCACCTTTTTTCTTAATCTCTCCATTTGTCATAATTGCTAAATAATCATTCACTGTACTAAAAATAATCTTGGAATAGTCAGTCCTCTCTAATTCATATTGTGTTAGGTCCATCCAGTCCTTGTTGATCTCATGCATCAAAGGAAGTAATTCTTTCTTAATCTTGATAGTTACACCATCTGTGTTGGCAGAAATCACATGTATATCATTTAACTCGTATTGTTCAATAAGCATCATCAATGATAGTTCACCAGTTATAGTGGTGAACATAGTGAGTTGCCTATCATATATCCAGTTTTGCATATCTGATGATTTACCATATACAGAGTTAACAGCAAGTTTAAGTGCTCCAACAATTCCTTTAATCTTCTTATTACTCTTAGCAAGAGGTTTAAGCTCTAATCTTTTATCAAACATCTGTTTGTATCCTCTAAGGAATTCTTTTCCTAAATGAGCAGGAAACTTACCGTTGTTGATAATGATTGCTGGGTAATAAGAACTAACATCCCAATCGATTATCTCATAGTCTTCATCAGCTTCAAATATCTTAGGACTATTCTCTGTGTGAAGACCACCTTTCATAAAAGAATATACATTTCCATAGAAATCTATATGCTCTTTGAAATCATCTTGCAGACCAAGCTGCATTTTCTTTATCTTAGTTAAGAATGTCTTAAGCTGTGGTGTTTGAAATTCAACATACCTAGCAATACAATTCTTAACATCAATTGTCTTTCTAAAATATCCCTTCTTAGGAAGCTCTGTATATTTTATACCTTTCTCTTGACAATAATACTTCTTAATCATCTCATCACCAATTTTACTATCAGAATAGTTTAGACAAGGGATACCAAACTCTTGTTCGATATCCTGTCTAAGCTCTATTTGATTGTTTCCTTTGTATAAGGGATGATCTGTATCACCAAGTGTTATCTTATAGAATTCATACGTAGCATCAACATCATTGTGACAATAGTCAATAGTCATTGCTACCTCTTCTTTTGTCATATCAACCTTAGTGTGATGTATAGGCATCTCTTCTATATTCTCAAGATCCATCTCAAACTCTAGTCTTTTTAGACTCACCATTCGATTCTTATTATCGTAGTGGTGTATCTTGAACAGATCTAATTGTTTGAGGCTTAATTCATGCTCTCTGTACTCAGGAAACACATCATAATTAGCATCATGTATAACATCAGCAGCCTTCTGTGCTATTCTTGCACATATTTCTAGGTTTGTTAACTCATGCCAATTCTCATAGTTTCTCAAGATCCATTCAACCACTTGACTATCGAAGCGTAGATTATTATATCCCACCCAATAAGCATCACTATTAGCTTCTGTATATCTAACGAAAGCATCAAGTTGATTCTTCCATTTAGATACTTGAAAGCTTTTACCAGCTTTACCAGGCACCATACAAACAACACAAAACAGTTCTTGCATTGTCTCTATGTCGAAAATGATTACTTCTTTCATAGTTTTGTTTTTTTATGATCTGTCCAATCTAACCAAAATCCTATAGCTACAATAATGTTCATACTAAATGATGCTAATATTTCTACTATGTCCTTATATACATTAATAGAAAGATGGATATGTCCTACTACCCAGAAGGGCATAGCAAGATTATTTGATATCCATCTAACTAAATAATTTATAAATTTCATAGCCTACAAAGATAATGAAAAATATTAGTTATTATAATAATATCTTACGTGATCAGAATATATTACCACTCTACTTGGTATACCATTGAATGATATATTAGTTGGAGGAACTTCAATACCTATTTCTGCAGGCTGTTGTTTAATCTCAGACTTCTCTACAATCTCTTCACATATCTCTTTTAATATTACTTCTGATTTACTATCAGTTACATCTAATAGAGAACCTGGCATAAGATCAAAGTCTATTGATTGTTGTACAATAGTTGGTCTAAGTTTTGTTTTCTTAGTTGGTCCATTCCAAGTGTTAGTAATCTTTCTAGTGTTTCTAGCTAATGCTACAGCTTTGCTATAAATACCTGATGATGGTCTTTCCCATTCTATAGCTAAATCTTCTGCTATAATAGGAAGAGGTTTACCTGTTCTAATTTGTTGTTTAATCTCATTTACTTGCTTCGGTGTGTAATGTTTCATACTGGTTTTAATTTACGGTTTATAAATTCTCTTACAATCATTCTATTCTTATGTGGTAACTCTCTAGTCTCAAACTCAACTTGTATGATGTTCTCATACACTTTTCTTGATATCATGTATTTAACACCATTCTTGTGAGTTGGATCATTTGATTCTAATGTAGCAGCTGTATTCTTTAGCTTGTTAGCTATTGATTCAGCTATCTTTCTTTCTTTTGTATGCTTATCTGATGATAATATATTCATATTTATTCTTCTTCTAATCCATCATTTAATGTTTCATCCCAATCATCATCTGATTCAGGAACTCTTAATATCACTCTATCTTCAAATAATATAACACCTGGATGTTCAGTTTCATCACTTATCTCTATATCTATATATCCATCACACTCTCGTAATATGAAATTGATATCATCTAATGATACTTCTCTAAGTTCATCTGTGTGTTGTCCTTCATCCCACCAACCAAGTTCTTCTTCAGTTGCTAATAGTTCTTCATCATCATCTATGATGAATAGTTCAACAGGCGCACCATTAGCAGCCATAAATGCATCAGCATCTTCAGGAACTTCTTCTAGTGCCCATAGTTCTACATATGGCTCCATTATGCCAACAGATATTCTGTTGACAAAGAGCATACCCTCCTCTAATGTAAAAGGAAGGTAACTCTTTAATACTATTTCTCCTGTATACCACATTAGAACCCTGTTTTAATTGGTTGTGGTGATATTTCATATGTACATTCTTGACTATATAGTCTTAGAATGATGTGAAGCTGTTCTATTCTTAAATAGTTTTCTTCTTCATCTAATGCTAGTCCTTTTATCTGTACGCCATTACCATTATCAATTAGTTCAATAGCTTTTGTTCCTACAAGACTACTGTTCCATTCAAGGTGATCACTGTAATATAATGTGTGTATCATTGAGCCTTCTGTGTTTGTTTTTAGATAGTCATACTCATGTATACCATCTATGTAAATCTCTTCCATGTTATTAGGGGGTTTTAATTATTTCTATTAATTTTTTAAGACATTCAAGTTCTGCTTCTTCGTAGGTATAGTTTTTGCGTTCAGACTCAAAATCATCTAAATTATAATCTTGAATTACAATTTCAAATCTGTAACTAATTACTTCACCTGATGAATCGCAATAAGGTATTATTAAAGAATGCTCATTATACTTCTCTCTAAACCATCTAAATGCTTGTTGGCATAATGGTGCTGAACATATAATATCTTCTGTTTGGTTTGTGATTAAACCATCAGTATCAAAAAGCAAAGCTCCACAGCCATATAAAGTTGGTATTCTTTCTTTTGTTTTATAAGTCCAAGATGATAAACAAGGTTCATCAAATCCTAATTCTTTTAAAGCCAATGCTTGTTCGTAGGGAATAAACTCTTTTTCCATAGCTAATATCCTGCTAGTTTTGCCATTAATCCATCTTGACTTAATATATAAGCAAGATCATCTTCTTGTTTTGGTGTAAGAGATTTAATAGCAGAAACAAGATTGATTCTACTATATGTTATATCTTCTCCATACATCTTCTTTACATTCTCTCCTATTTCTAAGAGCTCTGATACATTAAAATTGTCTACAGGATTGTTATTATCATCAACCCATCTTCCGTTAATAATACGCATAATTATTAATTTAATTGGTTATCTATTACTTTCTCTATTATTTCATTGTATACATCATCACTAAGTAAATCAGTGATAACTATTCCTTCTAACTTAACTGATGTTATTTCAAACTCAGCAGAACATCCTGGATGTCCAGATCCATCTGGATAATACATAACCATTGGTTCTGGTGGAGAATAATACCCATGTACATCTAAACGTACATCATATACATTTACTTCTGTTTCTATTTCTTTCATATCTTATTTCTTTTTAAATTGTTTAATAAATTGTTTAATAACATCTATTGATGATTCAAAAGCTATTAAACTACCTTCTACTAAATGAATACTCATTTTATCTTGATTCTTTTCGATATTTTCTCTTATAATTCCTATTTCTGAAATAATATCATTTAAAAAAGACTTAACTTTTTTCTCACTATAACTTCTTTCTTGTTGCCATTTAGCACCTGCAATAAAAGAATTTCTTATGTCATAATTTTTATCATACCAATCCATATAATCATTTGTTTCTATAATTGGATATAATCTTTCAGCAACTTCTTCAAAAACTTTATCTTTTTGTAATTCTAAAGGCAGTTCTGATAATTTAATTACGGATTTTGTTATTTTTTTCATCTTATTTGTTTTTAAATTGTTTAATAAATTGTTCAAGGTTTTTTCCATTATTAGATTCACAGTTTATTCCAGCTATACTTGTTTTCCAAAATATTCTTTTGGAACTTTAAAAGCATTTAATGAATATTCAATAGCATCTTGTTTAAATTCTTCTTTTAGTTTGCTTTCCCAATATTTACAATTAGCGTAAAAGTAATTATCAAAATCTCCATCTTCTGAATATTCTAAACAATCATTATCAAATTTTTCAAGTAATTCTTTAGAAGCAATTTTTCTAAATTCTTCAAAACTTAATGGTTCTTCTTTTGGAATGATGATTTTGTATTCAGACCAATTTCTAATAGGTTTACCAGTAACAGTGTCTATAAAAGTTCTTTTAACCTCAACCTCCTCACAACTTGGATTCTTAACAAACCATTCTAAAAATTCATCATCAATAGCTTTTACACCATCTTTGATTAAGTCTTGGTATGTTGTTAGAATTATTTTTTTGCAACTTGGAGCATCATTAGCTAATTCAAACATTTCTCCATTAGAAATGGTATTGTTATCAACATTTAGCCAATAATCATTAAGTTTAATTTCTTCATCATTAGTGATGTATATGTGTTGCGGAGTAATAGAGGCTACTCTATTATCATACATTCCAGCTTCTTTTTTACATAAGGCTAGTCCTGTTCTAATAGATTTAGACAACCTACTTAGTTTATCTGTTGATAATACGTGTATGTTTTTCATATTATAATGTGTTTTTATAGTTAAATTGTAAGTTTTAAACTGACTAGAGTGATATAAATCATAATATAATGTGATTTATAAAAGAATAAGGGCTCCACTACAGAGCCCTTGAATTCTCCTCCCTAATAACCCAACTTATGCAGTTGGTCTATGTTGGCTTCTACAATATACACACCATGTGTTATTGTACATGAGAATGCTATACACATAGCAAACGCTAATTGTCTGAATTGCCAAAACTCTGTTGGCTGTAATCTAATTGTCTTCATTTCTATTGTTATTAAGGATTAATACATAATAAGAAAAGCCCCTAGTTTCCTAGAGGCTTTAATAGGACCTTCTCCCTTGAGAGATGTCAATTGTTGAGGTTAGGAACTTTGGATACCCTGCTTCTCTATGAGTACTCAACACCTTCTCTGCGTGGATAGGACTCAACATTCGTGGCATGCAAACTACCCAATGTCTGTTACTGTGCTATTTGCGTCAAGTAACTGCTGTGATTGAGACAGGACTTGAACCTGTATGTGTACCGAGTTTATTTGGATTATGAGTACACTTAACCCAATTAGCGTCTACCATTTCGCCACTCAATCATTTAATAATAGATAAACTACATTTTATTTATATAAGATCTATTTGCAGATATATCACGTATTGTTGCATAAGGTATATCATACTCTATAGATAAATATTTCAAATCTAACTTTTCTTTATTAGTTCTTCTTAATGAGATTATATTATATATCTGAGTAACTAAAGTAATATCAAATTGTCTATTAGGTGGTACATGTCCTTTTTGAAACTTTTTACCCTCATCTACTACTAATCTACCTTTAGCTTTACAATCTTGCATATTATCTTTCTGTGTACCTAAAAATAAATGATTAGGATTTACACATTTTCTGTTATCACATGTATGACAAACTTTTAATGTATTATCTGTGATATTACCGTAAATTAGCTCATATGATAATCTATGAGAACCATGTGTCTTATCTTTTGTTTTAAATGCACCGTATCCATTTGATCTACATGATGCTGTCCATTCCCAACAATCATTCTCTGATTTGATACTTACTTTATCCCAGAATCTTTTAATTTGTTCTTCAGTCATAATATAATTATTTTGCCACAGGGATAAGAATTGAACTTACATTTACATACCATTATGCCCTGTGTGGTGGAGGTGGCGGCATACGATAGCCGCGTCCAAATTACGTTCATCAATACAATTTATACAGCTTATTTAGGGTCAAGCTCAGCTTAACGATCCACCACTCTGTTTAATCTAACAGAGAAATCTTCATTAATTTAGGCTGCTACACCAAGATCAGTATCTACATTCAATAATGAGAACACTTTGTTCATGTTAGCTTCGATTTGTGCGTTTGCTCCTAGAGCCACTACACGAGAATTGTTTTTGCCATTTAATTAAATTCACCTTAGTTTACAGTTATCTCTCTGGCTGATTGTATTAATTATTGGTAACCTGTCAAATCCAGTCACCCCCAAAATTGTAGGATATCGCTTAACCTACGAAGTTGATCACACTTCTTTTCTATACGAACGATTTTTTTTAGCACCCAGTTTATATAGCTTGAATCTCTCAAGCACCATGCCTTATTAGGGTCTCTATATAAACTTAGGGTCACGTAGTAAGAGATGCTCTAAATGTTTTTTACAGATAGACTGGGACACATTACTACTTGCTGAGAACTCATTTGTGTTGTATATGCAGAAATTCTCATATCTTCATCTCATTATCTTTCTCAAGGATAACAACACATTCTACATCTCTGTAGACATCTTTATGTAAACACACTACTATAGCCAAGTCTTTTAACGCAGACCTCATTAAGGCAGGCTTTTTGTTTACAAAGGTATTCAATGTTTAACCTATAGCTTCTAACAGATTATAAGTTCTGACGCTTTACACAGCTTAGCTATTTATTATGCAAATATAATAAATTATTATTGATTAAGTGTATGTCTTACATCAATTGTTCTTTGTCTTATAATTCCTCTCTTGAAATTATATATCACTTCTACTATTAGTCTCTTAGACAATGTATGTCTGTAGGTATTAGTTGAACCAACTAATGTTCCTTTACTAATTCTAGGTCTCATGTTACAGCGTAGCAATGAACATAGTTATTGATGCTGTAGCTAATATAGCACACACCCAGCATAATATATTGAAATCACGCTTATATATAGCTTTCTGTTTCTCTAGCACATCTATTATCTGATCTTTGATCTCTAATGCTCTTTCTGCTTTATTCTGATATTCATGTACATCAGCTTTAATAAGCTGTATTTGATTCAATAGTTGATCTATTGTCTTTAAATCTTTCTTCATTGTTATTTGATTGTTTAATTATTTCTTACCTAATATCATACCAATAAGAATTGGTAGTATGATTGGACTAAATATAAATGATGCGAAAGCATAAGCCTTCACATCATCTAATCTATCATAAGTCTCTATGAACACACCTAGCATAACTAAGTATGATGCAATGATGTATATAAATATCATAAGCCAATAAGTTCATCAAAACAGCTCTCTAACAAATATGTTAAATCACGTCTCTCGTGTAACAATACATCAACTTGTTCTTCAATGATATGAATATTCGTATCATCGTGTGCATCTCTAAGACCATCTAAGAAACATATTTCATTCTTGATGTCTTGTAATCTTTGTTCAATTTGTTCTGTTCTCATTATATTAAGTATTTTTTAAATTTTTCTGTTACTAATCGTATTTGTTCTCTAGCATAAACATCTGCATCATAATCCATATATGCATCAACAAGAGCTTTTATTTCATTGGCTTTATCTGTTACATATTGCACACCATGAGTAGAATTATTATAACTATGAGCTGTGTCAAAGCCTATAATAAAGTATTCATTGTCTTTGTCCCATTGACTAAGTGTTATCTCTTCAGGACATCCATCGGGCTGTAGATAGTTTCCCCAACCTTCATTATCTATTAGTTTTACTAATATTGGATGGTCTTTGGGAATATGAACGTATCCACATCCCCAACCAATTGTTCTAATATGAGATTTAAAATCTTCCTCATATGCTACTGTACTAATGTATGTCTCCATAATGTTATAATGTTTTATCTATTACTACTTCTATTAATACTAATCCAGAAAATAATAGAGCTAACAATACTATTAGCCCTAATACAGCTTCTCTATGTTTCCACATGTAAGCTAATTGTTGTTTAATGTTTTTCATATTACTCTATGTTTAGGATATTTATAACTGTGTGGTGAATGTGAAGCACAACTACTCATACTAAGTATAATAAGAAGTGCTGTTGCTGTAATAGCGTACATTATTAATAATGTAATGTAAGGATGTCTTTTCATGGCTAATTGCTATTAAAATGTTTTTCAAGATCACATGCTATTATAACACTTGGTATCCAACCAAATAATAACATAAGCATTAGTATGCCACCATCTGTGTAACATTCACGTAGCGATAGCTCTGATAGAGCATATCCAATAAGACTCATAGAAGTCCATGTTGTAAGTAAGCATGCTATTATAGCAAGCATAAGTTTTGTTGATTTCATATTGTTTGTTATTAAGGGATTAATAATCTAATTAAGAATACAAATGCTATAACTATTATCCATAGTATAGTTTGTAATCCTTGGTTTTGTTTATTCTCGTGATACATAATGTATGTGTATTAAATCATCTATAGTTATTCATAAAAGGAAAACGACCAAATCTTCAGAGTGTGAAGGTGTATATGTACTACATCCTACTGTTCTAGGAGTTAAATGATTTGTAATAGAAAGAGAGACAAAAACTTTCTATTTATCTATGACCATGATTAAGTCTTGTTAAATAACTGTTGCTTGGTGATTTAGATTCTCTCTTCATGCCTTCAAGTTTTCTAATAGGTGATAATTTTTTACCATATGTCTGTAATAAGAAAACGTTATAAAGTTCACGATCTTTAGAAGGCTTATCTATTCTGAATTCTTCAGTGATACCAAGTTCATCTAATATATCATCCATAAAGGTTACACCACTAAGATTAAAATATATTGATATGAGAGTTTTTTGTTTTCTCATACCAAATATATGTTCTACAGTGCAATCTTTATATTTACCAAATTTAAGCTTTGACTTAACTGTCAGTGTTCTTAATATTGTTGCGCTCATGTTTTTTAATGTTAAATATAACTAACAAATAACAATGTATTTGTAAATTATATGTTGTGTTATGTTCAATAGACCCGTAGAAGAGCCTATTATTATTCTTTTATAATAGATAACAAATATATAAGAACATCTCTCTTACCACGTAAGTATTCATATTCTAATATATATGATTCATCTTTATCAGATATCATTAACATATCATCTAGTAAGAAGAATCTATCTGCTATTATATCAAGCTCTGATTGTATAATGTCTTTCATAATGCTATATGTATTGATTATGTTATTAGGTTTTTATTGTTTGTTATTAGAGGTTATTTTACTATGAAGGTATACACATCGATACATTCACACTCATTAAGAATTATAAATTCCTACAAAAATATCATCAAAACATCGTATTGTGATGTAATACTCTTACAAAAAGTTTATTTCTCCCTCGTAGAAAGTTTGTTTTCTTCCTACAAAATATATTCTACAGTTTATACCTATATATATAGGTAGAAGTTATTGATGTTGTGATGTTGTTTTTTATAGCCCACCCAAACGATTAACATCCCACCCTTATATATAACAATAAGGTTTAACACTAAGTAGAATGTTGAGCCTCCCATTGATTGAGAGGCTCGAGTTCCATTTAGATTTGCGCTAACAATGCGTCAACATTAACTTGAGACAATCCTGCGCTCACTGCAGTTGATTTCACTGCTTGTGCTTTAAGAATGTCCAAAGCAAAATCATCAGCATAATCATCAGCCAATGCTTGTGCACTTGTGAATGCATCAATGATGTCAGTTCTTGTGAATGTGCTTGCACTACCATCAGCATTAAGAATGACCTTCTTGTCAGCATCAACATTGTTGTATGTGAATGTATTAACATTACAATACAATGGGAATGTGATGTCCTCTGACTTGGTCCAACCATTTTCTACTAACACTGCTTTAGGGCAGAAGTAAGAATCTTTTGCTTTATCAACGAAGTAAGCATTTCCTGCAGGCGTAAAGTTAGCCTTAACAATTTTAAGTGATTTCATAATCAGGTTCTGTTTTTTATTGAGTGTTACGTTGAATGGGGGACTACCCCCAACCACTCAAAATGATGTGGGGGTCTTGGGTTGGAGTGGTCTCACACAGTACACACATAAGCCATATCAAAATTTTGAAAAAAAATTTGAAAAAAGTTTTTGGATATATAAAATATATTTTACCTTTGGCGGGTGGGTGGGTTTGTCTATAAGGATAATTAGTTATCAATATAGTTCTCTAGATAAATATTATTCATAATATAGCTATGATATAAAAATATTTATCTATTATGTTCATTGTTAGTTTTATTTATATATCTTTGTCAATAGAATAAAACTAAATTATGGAACCAACAGTTATAGTACAAAGACTAAAGAAGAGTGTATCAACTGATATACAACTAGCTGAGAAGTATTATTCTATTCTATCAGCTATAAACAATCTACATCTCACTGAGAGAGAAATACAGCTTATATCTTTTACAGCTATTAAAGGAAACATTACATATGCTAATGTAAGGGAAGAATTCTGCAAACTACACAAAACAACAGGTCCTACAATTAACAACATCATCAGCAAGCTGAAGAAGGTGGGTATATTTATTAAGGAAGGTGGTAAGGTGAAGGTGAACCCAGTTATTGTTATTGATTTCACTAAAGATTTAACACTAGGTATAACACTCACACATGAATAAGCCAACAACAATGTCTGTGAAAGAGTTCATCATTAAGAGGATGGCTCTTAGTTTAGTAACATCTGAGAAGATTATTGATAATGTTATACAACATCAGTTTGATTCTGCCAATGATGCTCTCAACTTAAACAACACTGTAGAGATATCAGGGTTTGGTAAGTTCTTCTTTAATGTTAAGAAGGCAGAGACACATTACAATAAGCTTCTAGCCATGAAGCAAGCATATGAGAATACATTAGCTGATCAATCTATAACAGATAAGAAAAGAAATGCTACAGAACAAAGAATGATTACAGTGTTAAGGGATATCAAAACATTAAAACCAAAGATGCATGAGCCTAGGACAGATATATGAGGGATGGAAGAATCATCTTCTCCCTGAAGAAAGAAATAAAGCTTTTATAGAATATACAAGCCAAACAAGAACTGCTATATGTGAACAATGTGACAAGCATTCTTCTAAACACAAATCAGTGAGACCAGATGCACATTGCACAGAATGTGGGTGTACGCTCTCAGCAAAGACTAAATGTTTAACATGTGAATGTCCATTAAGAAAATGGAGAGCCACAGAACTACCTACAATATGAACATACGTAAAATCCCTTTAGAACCTCTTATACAAATCCTTCAAGATCTATTTGAGAATGGAACTGATTTCATTGATATATCAGGAGAACAGAATGCAGAAGGTGAAGCTCCAAGAGACATGATAAAGATATCAGTTAAACCTGAATATATGATGGATCATGATGAACTTAATGATGAGAATACAATTGAGTTTATGGAAGAGGAAATAGAGATGGATTACACAGGTTCATTTGAAGAGAACACTAAACGTACCATCATAGATGATAAGACGTCCTTCTCTGATGAAGATATAGATAATTTAATATAAGAAGCTATGACAAAACCAAACTATCATAGAAAAATTATACAGCTGTTAGAACGTCTACACAAAGCACATCCTACATATAATATAGGAAGACATTTTGCAACAGCTCTTGATGGTTATCAAGATGTATGGGGAGTGTCTGACAGAGAATTGCTCTTCTCATTACAGAAATATGAAGCAAGCCTGGATATGGATAGAGATCATATAGATGAAGAAGAGATAGAAGAGATAATAAAGGATGGCATGAATTTAAATGTAATATTCCTTGATGAAGAGGAGGACTAAACAAATACAAAATGGCAGTAAAGAAAACTACATACATAACAACGGAACTCAATTGGGCAGAAGAACAGTTATCAAGCTGGAAACAATACGTTGATGCTAATCCTTTACATACATTAGAGGATAGAATCAAATGGAAAGAAACTAAAGCTGGTGGTGCTATGCCTATGGTGATTGCCTCTATCGAGGCTCAAGGTAAGTTTGTACAAGAGACAATGAAGAACTATCTAGCTCTCTTAGAACAAGTAGAAAAGCTCAGAGAGAAAGAAGAAGCTAAAGCAGTACCTATAAGAGGTGGTGCTGAGCTTGGAAGTATGGCAGAAGAGTTTTTAAAAGGTAGAAAATAATGGATGGACTACAAAGTATTGACTACAAGGATTGGTTCATCAATCAAAAGAGAGTTCCTCAGAAAGACTCAGATGAGTATAAAGCGTTCTATGCCTATCATAAACAACTATGCATTGATGGTTGTACAATGGGAGGAGTATATATCAATCCTTTTTTATATTGGCATTTAAACTTCTGGAATACAGAAGTAGATATAATAGATGAACGTGGAAGAATATCACAGAAATATGCTAATCCATATTTACGTGATAATGAATGGGTTATTACAAATGAAATAGATAGAGCACAAATAGAAAAGAAAGGCCTAGTTATACTGGGCATTCGTCGTTTGGCTAAGTCAGTAATTGAGAGCAGTTATATAGGTTGGGGAGCTACATTTGATGAGAACTCCCAGAACATTATAGCAGGATTGAATGCTCCCGATATAAAGCTTATCACAGATAAGATTGACAAAGGATTAAACTTTCTACCAGAAGCATGGAGATGGCAGAGGGTTGAGGATAATTGGAAAAACCAAGTTACTTTAGGGATCAAGACAAAAGCAGGAGAGCGAATCCCCTTTTCTCAGATCCTTATTCGTAACTTAGATGGTGGTAATAACGAGGAAGCAATTGCAGGTACTAAACCTAGAAAATTAATTATTGATGAGATTGGTAAAGGAAGTTTCCTTAGAGGACTACAAGCTGCAACTCCAGGTTTTACTACACCATATGGTTGGGGATGTAGCCCTATCCTTACAGGTACTGGAGGAGATATGCAGAATTTTATGGATGCTAAGTCTCTTATGTTCGATGTAGAGAATTTCAACTTCCTTACATATAATAACGCTAAAGATGATAAACGAGTACATGGGCTATTCATATCCCATAAGTACAGAATGGAAGCTAAAGAAGAATCCACATTAGGAGCATACCTTGAACAACCAGCAGATTCTGAATTACACAATGTAAAGATGCTAGTCTCTAATGAAGAGAAAGCAGATAAGATTACAAATGATAACCTTGACAGATTAAAAAAAGCTGGTGATAGACTAGCTTATTTAAAAGAGAAGATGTATTACCCACAAGAAGTGGATGATATATTCTTGAATGAGGACACAAATATATTTGATATAGAAGCTACCAAACGTCAGAAGGCTAGACTACTAGCACAAGAAAGAACAGGAACCCCTGTTGTTCTTTATGATGATGGTAATGGTGTAAAGCATGAGTTTACAGACAAATTACCTATATCAAACTTCCCTCTTAAGAATAGTGATAACAAAGAAGCTCCTGTAGTGATATATGAGTTTCCAATAGAGAGTCCTCCTTATGGATTATATGTAGCAGGGATTGACCCTTATAGACAGGGCAAGTCTGCTTATTCAAGTTCATTAGGATCTGTGTATATATACAAACGTATGCACAGTATATCAGGAGAGAAGTATCAAGATATGTTTGTTGCTAGCTATTGTGCTAGACCAGAGAAGAAAGAAACCTGGGAAGAACAAGCACGTTACCTGATTAAATATTACAATGCAAGAGCTCTATGTGAGAATGACGAAATATCTTTTATTGACTACATGATAGCTAAAGGAGATGCTCATTACCTAGAAAGACAACCTGATTGGTTAAAGGAAATAGTTCCAAATACTACCGTAAGACGAGACTATGGAATACATAGATCTTCTGAGAAAATTAGAGACTTTTTACATGGCTGCCTTAAAAAATATTCAGAAGAAGTTATACATACAGAGAAAGATGAAGATGGAAACATTAAATCTGAAACAAAAGGTATGTCTAAAATATTTGATCCTGTTCTCCTCGAGGAGATGATACAATATAATGAGACAGGTAACTTTGATAGAATCATTGCAGCAGAACTAGCAATAGCTCTAGCAATGAAACTAGATCCCATAATGGGAAAAATAGGAGGAGAGCAAGATGTAAGAATGCAATCAATGTTCACAAAGAACAAAAAGAATACTCTGTTTACACAAAGCAGATCAATGTTTAACACACCAAAAAATAAATTGTTTAGATAACATGGCAATAATTAGATACACAAAAGATGCTACCATACGGTATGCCTACTTAAACATCTTTCCTGATCAGTTCAAGACAGAGAAGGAGAAACAAGATGAGAGCTGGATTAAAAACACCATGGATTATTTTTCCAACAAAGCTTATGCTGAATACATAAAGAATAGAGATACGTTTGTAAAGAACTATGATCTTATGAAGGGTATTCTACGTATGGAAGATTTCTATCAAGAACCAGAGGTGAGAAGCTTTACAGATGTACTTACAGCAGATCTAGAACTTCCAGCTTATGTAAAACATTATTCTATTGTAACAACACCTATTAATGAGTTAGTAGGAGAGATATCAAAAAGACCTGATACATTCAGAGTGAAAGCTTTTGATGATGATAGTAAAGCAGAAGAGCTTCAGTTCAAGACTGATACATTACAAGAATATGTAATTAATCAAGTGAAACAACAACTAGCTGCAAAAGCTGCAATGCAAGGAGAAGAAATAGATCCTGAGCAATTAGATCAGATGACTATGGAACAAGTTAAGGATCAACTTGATAGTTATACATCCATAGCTGAGAAGTGGGCTAACCATGTTCTTACATGTCAGAAAGCTGAATTCAATCTTAAAGAAAAGAGTGAAGATGCATTTAGAGATATGTTAATATCTGCTAGAGAGTTCTATCATATATATGAAGACAACTCTAAGTTAGGATTTAACATAGAGGTGGCTAATCCAAAGAATACTTGGTACCTATCTACACCAGATAGAAAATATATATCAGATCCAACAGGTAGAGCACAAGGTGCATATGCTGCTGGTACTGTGACAGTTATGGAACTATCTGAAATTATTGAATCTGTTCCTGATCTTACTAAAGAAGAAATAGATCACCTTAGATCATCCTTACAAGATTATGGATTAATCAATGTACGTGAATCTAATCTTGGTAATCCTAATGCTCCAGAAGGACAAGACTCTGTGCAGTATGATACATTTGACCCTCTCGTTTTACAAACAAGAATGATGATAGAGAGTGAGATGAAAGAGAACAATGATGGACTTAAAGACTTCTTAGGACTAACCAACAACGTTAGTTCATTTGGATATAAGTATGTTGTTGTAAGAAGCTATTGGATATCTAAAAAGAAAATAGGTAAGTTGATTTATACAGATGAAATGGGTAATGAGCAATCAATGCTTGTTGATGAATCATATAAATCAGGAACTATTCCTACACAATCATCACTAGAATGGGGATGGATTAACCAATGGTATCAAGGAACAAAGATTGGTCCAGACATCTATCATATCAAACCATTTAAACTATTAAACTATTGTCCTATTATTGGTACTATACATGAGGTGAAGAACACAGAGGCTAAATCTCTTGTCGATCTTATGAAGCCTTTCCAGGTAATATATAATGTATGTATGAACCAACTTTACAAACTACTTGAGAAAGAGGTGGGTAAAGTGCAGCTTATGTCATTAAGACACATTCCTATTCCTAAAGATGGAGATGCACAAGATGCTCTTGACATATGGGAAATGGAAGCACGTAATAGAGGAGTGGTGTTTATTGATGATAGCCCAGAGAATATGAAGAGCCCTAGCTCATTCAATCAATTTACAGCTCTTGATCTTACACGTACACAAGAGATACAATCTAGATATAATCTTGCTATGCAGATTAAACAAGAATGTTGGGAACTTGTAGGTATGTCTAAACAACGTATGGGATCTGTTTCTGCTTCTGAATCAGCTACAGGTACTAACACTGCAATGCAACAGAGTTATTCTCAAACAGAGCCTCTGTTCGTGGCACATGAGTATGTGATGGGACAATTGTATCAGAGTATTATAGATGCTGCTCTTTATGTAGAATCATCCAAACCACAATCTACTCTATCATATATTACATCTGAGGGTGAGTCTGCATTTGTACAAGTGAATGGAACAGATCTTAGATTTAGAGATTTGAAAGTGTTCCTTACTAATAGACCAGAAGATACACAAATGTTTAATGAGCTTAGACAATTGTCTCAAGCTATTATACAAAATGGTGGCACACTTTATGATGTTGTTGAACTGTACAGTTCTAAATCACAAAGAGATCTTAAGAAAACATTCAAAGATCTTAGAGATAGACAGATTGCACAACAAGAACAAGCTAATCAGTTGCAACAACAACAATTGCAACAACAACAAGAACAATCTCAAGCACAAATTCAACAAGCTGCTCAACAAGCTGAAGCACAAATGGCTCATGATGATTATCAAAAAGAACTTGATAGACTATCTAAAAAAGAAATTGCCATCATACAAGCTACAGGATTTGGTAATGTTGAAGCTGAAGATGTTAATGCTAATGCTATTCCTGATGTAATGGAAGTTAGTAGACTTGCTTACGATCAAGATAAAGCTACTAAAGAATATGGATTAAAAATGGCTGATGTTCAATCTAAAAACAAACAGTTCAACGATAAGATGGCAGTTGAAAAAGATAAGATTGCTGTTGCAAGAGAGAACATGGCAAACGATTTAGCTATTGCTAAAGAAAATGCTAAGGGCAGAAATAACAAAAAAGGTTAAAAAAGTTCTCCTCTTCGGGGGAGTAAAAAATATTAATGCTATATTATCAACAAAATTGAATCATATCAACTGATAATGCTTTGATATTCAAAACTCTTATTATACATTTACATTAAATAAACCAAACACAAATACAACTACATATGGCTGACAATTTAGAAACTATGGGAAACTTTAGTATCCAAGATACTATGGAAATGGGAATGGGTAACCAAGAACTATTAAATGACTTGTTTTCCCCTGAGACAGCATCATCTAATCCAGAAGATGTAACTCCTATTATCAATGAGGCTGATGCACCTGCTGCACCTGCTAAACCAGAAGTTCCAAAAGGTAAGGATATTGTTCCTCCTAAGAGCGTTGATGGTAAAACAGATGAAGAGAAACTAGAAGGTCAATCAATGATCTCTGATTTCTTAAGTGATAATCCTGATGATGAAGAGGAAGAAGCTCCAGTATCAAAAGTTGCAAAATCTGCAACAGTTGATAATGATGAGGTTGAAGATGAACCAGAAACAACACAGTTCACAGCTCTTGCTAATGATCTATATAAACTAGGAGTGTTCACATCTGATGATGATACACAAGAACCAGTTTCTACAGCAGAAGAATTCTTAGAAAGATTTAATGAAGAAAAGAAAAAAGGTGCTAGTGAAATAGTACAAAACTTCATAGGACAATTTGGAGAAGATTATCAAGAAGCTTTTGATGCCATATTTGTAAAAGGAGTTGATCCAAAAGATTACTTCACTACATATAACACTGTTGTTGGATTTGCTGAGATGGATCTTTCTGATGAGACCAATCAAGTTAGAATAATGAAACAAGCTCTAACTAATCAAGGGTTTGATCCAGAAGATATAGAAACAGAAGTTGAAAGACTTAAAAACTATGGTGACTTAGAAAGTGTTGCAACTAAAAACCACAAGGTGTTAGTTAAAAAAGAAGCAGCTAAGTTACAAGAATTAGAAGCTAAATCTGCAGCTGAGCTACAACAAAAAGCTCAAGTCAGAAATCAATATATAAGCAATGTGCAATCCATCTTAAATGATAAGGTGAAAGCAAAAGAGTTTGATGGTATTCCTATCAATCCAAAATTAGCAACAGAACTACAAGACTTCTTATTAGTAGATAAGTGGAAAACTCCATCAGGAGAAACTCTTACAGACTTTGATCGTGCTATTCTTGATATGAAAAGACCTGAGAACCACGCAATGAAAGTTAAGGTGGGGCTAATTCTAAAGATGTTAGAAAAAGATCCTACATTATCAGCTATACAAAGAACAGGTGTTACGAAGAAATCTAACGAACTGTTTGGAGAAGTTGCAAGACAAGTTACCAAAGCTAAGAGCACTGGTACAGGAGCAAGTAGTGTTAATACAAAATCGTGGTTTCAATAACAAATTAATAATTAATAAATTCAAATAAAATGGCAGTTCAAACAATCCCTGGGTTAACTGGTTTTACTTATGCTCGTGTAGCGTCTATGGACAAGCGTGCAGTAGGTAAACTTACAGACTCGAATCACTTGGAAAGTTTTCACTCTACTGAGCCTGCGGACTATGACAAAAAAATCATCAGTCTTTATACCCAGAGCTCATTGTACAGTAATGACTTTCTTGACATGATCAACAAAAGCACACCTTATTATATCGATAATAATAGTGATGCATGGAAATGGCAAGTAGCAGTTCCTTACAAATTCCCAAAAATTATTGACATCCCTGCTTCTACAGAAGCTCTGAGCAAACCAGGTATCGATGGTCAAGAATTCCAATTAGTATTAGATACTAATGAGTTTTCTAAAAACGCTATCATCTCTGTAGGTACACGTCAGTATGGTCCACGTTTCTACGTAATTAAAGATCCTGTGCCTTGGAATGCTGGATTTTTGTATTCATTCACTCTTGTGACTGACAATCCTACTATCGATTTCGTTAATCCTTTGTTCTTACAATATGGTATCGAACTTGAATTAGTTGATGCAGCTATTGGAGAATTTGATCAAGACTTATTAGGTCTTCCAAGATTAGGTGAGCAAATCACAATGTTCGAATCTTTAGGTTCTGCATATGGATATGAGCACAAAATCACAGAATGGGCTGATGATAAAATGATGAGAGATGCTTCAGGTAAACCTCTTGACATTTTGGTATATGCTCCACAAAGACGTAACCAATTACCTTTAACTCGTAATGATGTTAAATGGGAACCGTTCATTGAGTTCTGGATGCGTAAATCTATGTTGGAATTGAAAGTTAAACGTATGATCTGGGCTAAACCAGGTACAGTTAAAACTAACGGTTCTAAACAAGAAGTTAAACGTACATCTGCTGGTGTTTACCACAGAATGAGAAACAATGGTAACTTAGTACAATACAACAGAGGTGAATTCTCTGCTAACTTGATTCGTTCAGTATTTGGTGATCTTTTCTACAGAAGAGTGGATGTTAAAGACAGACGAGTTAAAATGTACACTAACGAAGCTGGATTCGATGTATTCCAACAAGCTTTGAAAACTGATGCATTAAATTCAGGTCTTACATTTATGGCAGATTCTGGAAACAGATATATGCAAGGTGAAGGACAACATATCACTTACAACTTTGCATTCGATGCAATGGTTACACGTGAGACTGGTAGAGTTGAACTTATTCACTTGAAAGAATTAGATTTACCACAAACTAACCTAGAGTTTGGACAAAACAAAAAATCTACGCCTGTATTTATGGTGTTTGATGTTTCTCCAATGGGTGATGGTAGTATGGTGAACAACATTAGAGAAGTGAGAATGAAAGGTGCTCCTTCTATGACTTGGGGTTATATTGATGGTACTCGTCACCACTTAGGTTTTGCTAAGTCTCAAGGTATGAGTTCAGCTAACAAATTCCCAGGATATGAAATTTGGATGAAAGACAGATGTGATGTATTCATCGAAGATTTGTCTAGAACTGTGTTGATCGAGGAAATCCCACAATTCTAATAATAACAGTAGGCGTACAGCTTCCCATTATAGAACAGCGTATGTCTCTTTTTTCCGAGAAGAATCCCCTCACCTCCTCTCCCTCCTAGAGGGGAAGCTTCTCAAATTAGAGTGATGGATTGTGGTGTCCACAGTCGCATTCCATTCAATTGGAACACTCTGCAAGGCGGTTTAGTGTAATAGGTAGCATATCGGGCTCATAACCCAATGGCCAGGTTCGAGTCCTGAATCCGCAACTAAAATAAACCAAATAAATTAAATTAACTACATATGGGTAAGACAGGCAAAATCTCTACGATAAAGAGAGAGTTCACTAGTACACAACTTCAAACTATGGACAGTGGGTTAGCACAAAAAGGAATGACAAGAATCCCTGGAACAGGAGTATTCAAGTATCCTTACAAAGAATTAGATGGTAAGTACAGAACAGGATTAGATCCTACTGCTTCATACATCAGAAGAATTTCAGATCCTCTAGAAAGAGAATTAGAAACTGAAAGAGTTACTAAGCTTAAAGAAAAACTTGAATATGAATTAGGTGATATTGATTTAGGACCTCGTTCAAACTTCTGGAACTATGGACTATCAACTTCTACAGATGACCAGACTCACGTACAATCTGTTAAATTAATGGATGGTGATAACTTCTTTGATCTATCAGTTCCTTTTCAAGAGATAGCCTTTTCATGGTTGAGAGTACATCCAACAATTGCATCAAGTCACCAAGCTTGGGAAAGAGGTGAGTATCCAGCAGAGACACAGTTCTATGTTGTAGATGATGAGATTGAGAATGCAGTTATATACAAGAAAAAACAATTGATCAACAAAGCAATTGTATTATTTGATTCAATGACTCCTGAGAAGAAAAAGAAAGTTGCAAGACTTTTAGGACTTCCAGTAACAGAAGAAACCAAAGAAGAGGTTGTTTACAATCAAGTAGATAACGTATTGAAACAAACAGAATTTAAGAATGGTAAATATTCAGGATTAAATCCAGTTGAAGTGTTCAATAGATTTGCTACAATGAAAGATGACTTACTACATATTAAAGATTTAGTTAAACAAGCAACAGCACATTCAGTATATAGAATCAAACCTAATGGTAAGATATATGAAGGTGAATATGAAGTGGCAAAAGATGAAGATGACTTAGTTAGATTCTTAGCTGATGATGATAACCAAGATGAGTTATTGATATTAGAAGGTAAATTAAAAACTAAAAAACTAGCTTCTGTTTAAGAGGCTAGTTTTAAAAATATAAAAGCATATGATCCCAGTAGATAGTTTATTATATAAAGTAGATCAAAGACTAAATAAACTATCAACTAATGAGCACCAACAGATTCAATTAGAAGATAAGATTTTAGCTTTGAACGAAGCTCAGATTAAGTTGATAAAACAAAAGATTGATGGTATTAGTATTGCTAGTGGATTAGGAATGGATTCTTTTAAAAAGCGTTACGAAGATTTACAAAGTCTTGTAATGAATTATAATCACCAACCTTTAACATTAACATTAAAAGATCGTGATTTAAATCAATGGGCTGCTAATATTCATTTACTTGAACCTAAGTATATGTTTTATGTTGACAGTTATGCATTAGCTGATAAAGGAAGATGTAAAGATAGAAAGATATGGATTAACCGAGATCTTGCTAAACATGGTGATCTTCAATTCATATTAAACAATGAGCATTACAAACCTTCATTTGAATACCAAGAAACATTTAACTTCTTAGCATCAGATGAAATCTCAATCTTTACTGATGGTACCTTTACCCCTAAGAATCTACAAATAATGTATATGAGATATCCTCTTTATATTAATAAAACAGGATATATAATGTTAGATGGTAATCCATCATTTGATCAAGACTGTGAACTTGAGACATACTTAGAAGATGAACTTCTAGATCTTACAGTTCAGAATCTAGCAATGTATACTGAGAATGCTGCTGCAGTACAAAGTGCACAGTTCAGAATACAAACAAACGAGTAAATTTTTAACTTAATAAATAAACAAAATGGCTGATTTTTCATTAACCACGTTATTCGTGGTTCCAGTAGGGCAAACAACTGTCCCTAGCTCTGGCTCAACACAAGACTTGACTGCAGGTACTGTGGGAATCTTTAACAATCTTTATGCTACTGTAACTAGTACCACTATCAAAAGTGCTCCTTACTTCTACATTGCACAAGGAAGACAAAACACTTATCTTCAAGGATCTAAAAGATCTGACAAAATTGGTGTTGCTACAACTGCATTAACAGGTAATGCTCAAACAATTTCAGGAAAAGCATCTAACGTAACTGAATGGTATAAAGTAACAGGATGTCCAACTGCGGCAAACCAAATTACTGATGTAACTAACTTCACTGCACAATGTGGTGATGTAATCACACTTACCCTTCGTGCTGACAGTTCTTACCTTAGAACTCTTTATTTCAACGGATTTACACGTTCAGTAACTATTCAAGCACCTTGTTGTGATTGTGGTGATGATCCATGTACTGATGTTGATGCAAATGGATTGATTAACCAATTGATTGCAAAATTAACTGCACAAGCTCCTGGTATCAATCCTGACAACATTAGCTTGAACAACTTCTACACATTTGAAAATGTAGGTGGAACTATTCTACGTATTACAGGAAAACCTTTAACAGCATATGGACAACCATGTGATATTGCTGCGTTCCCTTTTGAATATGACAGAATGACTTTCAGAACTTTTGTATATGCTGGTCCAGCTACAACTGCTGACTTTATTGTTGCTGATTCTTGTAACATTGTTGCTGATGCTGTTATCACTCAACGTTCTTCTTATGCTTCAGGACAAGCTGCAGAATTTATTCAATTAGAGAAAAACTTCTATAGCTACCAAGCTGGTTACTTGAAACACCTTTACAGAATGAATGGTTACAATGAGAACTTTGAATCTTATGTTTCTGCAGGTGCTACTTATAACTCATTCTATATCAAATTCAATGAGTATGACAAATCTGCTTACCAATGGGGCGATTATATTATGGAAGATTCTACAGTAATTCTTGCGGTTCCTCAAGGAGGTTCTGATCTTACTGATGAATTTGAAGCAATCTTGGTAGGTGCTTTAGGAGCTGTTACAGATGATAATGATTGTGTAATTACAACCACTACTACATCAACTGCTGCGCCTTCAACAACAACCACTTCATCTACTAACATTCCTTAAGGATAACAAGTAGAATTATAAATTCCTAATACTGAGGGGAGATGAGTTTAAAAACGCTCTCTCCCCTTTTTATTAACCTTCAAACACAAACTCATGGCAGATTTAAAATTAGACATACTTGTAGTACCTACATATAGTACATTAACACTTGGAGTGATGGACGCTTCAACCTATCCAACAGATCCACCAGATGTTGAAAGTGCAAGTATGAAAATAACTATTCCTGGATTTGGAGAAGCTCCATTATTACCATTTGATGTAAATTCATTTAATTTATATAACTCTGGTAATCTTGGTATTACTGAAGTGGGTATTGATCAACCTCTACCTGATGGAATATACAGATTAAGATACTCTGTAGCACCTGCATATTTGAACTTTGTAGAAAGAACAATAATGCGTACAGAAAGAATACAAGAAAAGTTTGATAGAGCTTTTCTTCAATTAGATTTAATGGAATGCGATGGTGCAATTAAAACACAATCTAGTGTTACATTAAACACGATCAACTTCTTTATACAAGGAGCAATAGCTGCAGGTAATAACTGTGCTGAATATGAGGCAACTAGATTATACAATCAAGCAGATAATATGTTAAATAGTTTTTTAAGATCTAACTGTGGTTGTTCAGGTAACAACTATCAAATTAATTTCAATTAATCATGGCACAATGTAATTCATGTGGAGCTAATGTAGGATGTGGATGTCAATTAAAAAATGGACTATGTGCTACATGCGCAGGTAAAATAAATAAATAATATGTTAACACCAAGACTAACTAATTGTCCTGAATGTGCAGACATTCCTAATTTATTAAAAAAGATAGATTGTAAGTTAGCAGAATATGCTAATGGTCTATACAACAATGTTGTATTCATGTTGAATCAAGTTGTCTCTGCTGGAGCAATGATTCAACTTTTGGCGTATAAAAGAATCCTTACATACAAACAATGTAATCCTGATTACTTAAGTGATTTCTGTATGGATAAGATTGTAAGTAAGGTGATAAGACTAACATCAGGTTGTTATATCAAACCTATCTTTACACCAATTCCTACAACATCTACAACATCAACATCTACTACTTGTCAACCACTAACCACCACCACCACAACAACAATATAAAATAAATATAATATGTCTAATTGTCAAAATTGTTTTAATGGATGCACCGAAACTGTTTCAGATCAGTGTGTCAGATATACAGGAATAGATGTTCCTACATTAGGTATTCAAACTGGTGATCCTTTATCAGTGATTGAACAATCTCTAACCACATTTCTTGTTTCTGCATTAGATGGATCTGGAATAAAAATAGACCTTAGTAGTATAGATGTATGTACAGCGGTACAACAATATCTTCCTAATTGTGGAGAACTATCTATTGCAGATATATCAAAAGCTCTTATAGAAGCTGCTTGTAATATACAAGAACAAGTTGATGTTATTGCTGCTACACTTGCTGTATTAAACGCTGATTATACAATTGGATGTTTAACAGGTGTTACAGCATCTTCTGATACACATGCCATTGTGCAAGCTACAATAACAAAACTTTGTAGTGTTGATGCTAGTTTAGCATTTGTAATTGGTCAACTGCCATCATATGTATTAAAATCAGAAATCTGTACATTGATTGAAGATTGTACAAGTGGTACTAGTGTAGCAATTAAAGCTCAAAGCAAAATGCTTCCTTATAGTGTAATTTCTTATTATGGACCAGCATCTGGATATCCAACTATATCAGATGGATTTGGTAGTACAGGTGCAGGATATGGATATTGGGAAAATGTATATCTATGTAATGGAGGAAATCCAGGTGTTCCAGATTTGAGAGGAAGAGTTGCTGTAGGTGCTACAGATATGGCAACAGCAGCATGGCCTACCAGTGGACAAACACAACCAGGTGTTAATGATAATCCTGCATATGGATACAAAGATCCAGCTACAGGAATACAAGGAAGTAACTTTACTACATTAACATTAGCACAAATACCAGCACATAATCATGCTGGTTCTACAGCAACTACAATTATTTCTCCATCGAGCCACAGTCATACTTTTGCTACACAAAATGTTTCTACTGGTTCTGTTGGTAATAATGTTCAAGGTACAAGTCAAAGTACTGCGGGTGGAACAAAAACAACAAGTGATGTTACAATTAGTGCAACAACAACATTAACAATATTACCACAAGGCCAGGGTGAGAAACATTCTAATATTCAACCAGGACTTGCAGTTTATTATCTTATCTATATCCCAGCATAATAATATATGTCTTACCCACCTACTCCACAAAGAAAAGCTTGCAACTGTAGTGATCCTTGTATCTCTACAGATGATGTTTACTACGCTGGTCCCAATCTTCCAAACTCAGGAATCAATACTTATAATGTATTAACAGAAGTTATAGAGAAGCTAGATGCTATCTATGCTGTTCCTACATTACAGAAAGTAACAGAGGTGGGTAATTATACCACTCTACCAATAATTGCAGATTCATTTGTAAAGATTGGTGGAGATGGTACTAATATTTTATTGGATGATGGTACAGTGTTACCTATAGGAGATTTACCTTCACCTACAACACCTGGATTACAAGAAGTATTAACTGTTGGCAATACTGACAACATAGGTAATTCAATGTTATTTATTGACCCTTCGGATACTAATAATCTTTCAGGGATTAATTATGGGGGTCATTTTGTCGTTGGTAATGAATTAAATAATTCTTTAAGTAGTACATCTATGTTAAATACTGGAATTAGATTCTATAATAGTGATATAGGTTCTGATACATTACATTTTAATGCTAATTTAACTACTGATGATAAATCAAATTGGGGATATACTAATAATTATTTTATACCTAAAAAACCTGAAGGAACTTATACACTAGCTACATTAGATGATATACCAGCACCTTTAGGATATACACCAGTTAATAAAGCTGGTGATACAATGCTTGGAGATTTAATACTAAATGAAGATCCATCAACTGCATTAGGTGCTGCAACAAAGCAGTACGTGGATAATATAGCAGCAGGGATTAACTTCCATGCTCCTGTAACAGTGGCCACAGATGTATCATTAGTTGCCACATATAATAACGGTGTAGATGGTCTAGGGGCAACGTTAACAGGAACATCTGTTGGTGTATTAATGATAGATGGAGAAACTCCTGCATACTTACAAAGAATATTAGTTTGGCAACAAATAAATGCTATTGAGAATGGTATATATGATTTAACTACAGTAGGAGATGGGACAACAATATATCAGTTAACAAGATCAACAGATGCTGACAATTCTCCTGTAGGTGAAATACAGTATGGAGATTACGTTCTTGTATTATCAGGAGATACTAACGGAGGATTTGGATTTATATGTAACACACCAGGAACAATAGATATTGGAATAACACCAATTAACTATGTTCAATTTAATGCTGCTCAAGCTGTAACAGCTGGTTATGGATTACAAGAGCTAACTCCTAATGTAATATCTATAAACCCATTAGAGACACAGGAGAAGATAACCCTTACAACAACAGGTACTGGAGCTGCTACATTAGATGATCTTACTAATACACTTAATATACCTACAATAGGAGTTGTTTCAGCTACAGAAACTGGTGTAGTAAATAATACTTCCTTACAAGAACTTGGAGGAGTTGATAAAACAATTAATGGTGTAAGAGTTGGTAGAGGGAATATTTCTGACCCTGCTTCTGAAAATACCGCAGTAGGTTATCAGGCTTTACAATCAGTTATTCATACTACAGGAGATGAAGGATATTATAACACTGCATTTGGTGATGAAGCATTAAAATCATTAACTACTGGTAATTCAAGTAGTGCATTTGGAGATTGGGCATTAAGACTTTGTACAACAGGGTCATATAATACAGGAATTGGAGGTGGAGCTTTAATGGGTCTAACTACTGGCTCATACAATCTAGCAGTAGGTGAGAATAGCCTTCTTTCTAATGTATCTGGACAAAGGAATACTGCAGTGGGTTCTTTTGCATTAAATTTAAATACAGGTTCTTATAATACTGCAATTGGTATGTTAGCAGGAGGATTATCAACTTCTTCAGGTAATTGGAATATACTTGTAGGAATGCAAGCTGGTAGAGATATAAGCACAGGAGGCAACAATTTATTAATTGAAAACATAACTAATGCCTCTATAACTTCAGGTAGTTTTAATATTGTGTTAAACCCTAAACAAAAATCTGGTGTAACCACAGGATCTTTTAATACGATTATAGGATGCTGGGATGGGGCATTTCCAAATGCAATGGCAAATAATGTTATAATAGGAGATGGTCAAGGTAACATTAGGTTTAGAACAACAGAGACAGGATTAACAACAGTTCCTGGTCAAACAAATGCTTTAATAGATGGAGACACCACTGGTAAAGCTGTGGTGACTAAGGAGTATTTAAGTACTACTAACTACTGGACTAAGACAGGGAATGATATTTACAATAATAACACTGGAAATATAATAATTGGAGCAACTACAGCCCCAAATCCATCACTTATAGGAAAATTAAATATAGTAGGTAATATTTATACAACTGGAAAAGTATGGTCTGCAGATGCTCAAGGTTTCAGATTTAATGATGGGGCATCAGGAATGTATTATAGAGCCACTCAAGGTTTAGAATTTGTAGTTTATGGTGATGGAACTAGTGCACTAGGACACTATAATTTTACACCTGTATATCCACTTGGAGGTAATCCAAATTATGTAAGTGGTACAACAAGATGTATAAATACTAGTGGAACATACGCTGCAATTTCTGGAAGTGTATCATCAAGAATAATAAATATAGAACCTACTATTAACCAAACTGGAACAGCAAATGGAATAATAAGAGGTCTTTATATAAATCCAACACTAACCTCTGCTTATGATTTTAGAGCAATAGAAGTAACTGCTGGAAAGGTGATTGTACCAACTGCAATTAATAGTAATGAGGCTGTAAATAAAGGACAAGTAGATAACAGACTCGTAGTTGAAACAGCAGTACCATATACACTAACAGATACAGATAGTGGAGGAATAGTTATATTCACAGCATCTACAACACTAACAATACCAACAGGACTTGCTGCTGGGTTTGAATGTACATTTGTAACATTAGCTGGTGTAACACTAACTGTATCTGCTGGATCAAATGTATTAAATAATGCTACTGGTACTTTATTGGCACCACAACTAAGTTTTACATTAAAGAGAATGATAGCTGCAAACACATTCATAGCAACAGGAAACCTATAATTATGAATAACTTAGCATTCCAAATATACGGAACAAAAAAAGCAGCTCCCTTTCAATCTGTCTGGAAGACAGATACTGCTGTT